>Ga0206953_1103_pt1 | contig 16019 bp, 11 predicted proteins | sample Alteio_BWOrgHeat_36_FD_152977 | JGI IMG/M metagenome (GOLD analysis project Ga0206953, IMG submission 152977) | Enriched cells from forest soil in Barre Woods Harvard Forest LTER site, Petersham, Massachusetts, United States -... | ecosystem: Environmental > Terrestrial > Soil > Temperate forest >...
TTCTAACATTTCAATAAATCGTGCTGATCGATTGTAACCAATTCTAAATTTTCGCTGTAATAAAGAGATTGATATTTCATCGATGGTATCCAAAAATTCAATAATTTGTGTATATAATTCTTCATCCTCATCAGAAAGTTCATCACTATAATTCCGCTCGATGTCTAAACTTTTATACGCCGGCGGTCTTTGTTTTTTAATATATTCAACAACAGATTCTATATCATTATCAGTGAGGTATGCGCCATGCACACGCTTCATTGAGCCGGAGGAATCGAGAAACAACATATCTCCTCGACCAAGTAATTTGTCGGCACCAACTTCATCTAAAATAATACGAGAATCAACTTTTGAAGCAACACGAAATGAAATGCGACTTGGAAAATTAACTTTTATAAGACCAGTTATCACATCCACAGATGGTCGTTGTGTTGCTACTATCAGATGTATACGCAATATTCATGATTACAATGTATACCGGCTGCCCGCGCCATCTGCGCAATCCGTGCAATTAAATCTTCAATTTCTCGCCCGGTGGTAATCATTAAATCAGCAAGCTCATCAATTACCACTACTATAAAAGAAAGCATTTCGCCGCCCGCACGATGTTGCGCAACGGATACATTGTAATCATGAATATTGCGTACACCAATAGTAGCCATACGTTCATAACGTTGCTCCATCTCACCAATTATCCATCGTAATACTGATGCAACTTTTTTAGGGTCAATAACCACTGGGAAAAGAAGATGTGGCAAATCTGCATACATTGCAAATTCTAAACGCTTGGGATCTATCAGCACAAGCTGCAACTCTTGCGGGCAAAATCTGCACAACAAACTCATCAGCATGCAATTGAGCGCTACTGATTTACCAGAACCGGTTGATCCTGCCATAAGCAAATGCGGCATGCGCGCCAAATCAACAATGAGCTGTTCGCCAGTCGTACTTTGTCCCAAAATAATGGGCAAAGCTCCTTGAAACCTGGCAAATGTTGTTGACTGCAGAAATGGCACAAACGGTACATCCAATCGTTTTTTATGTGCAACTTCGAAGCCTACTACTGCAGTACCTGGAATTGGCGCAATAATTCTAATACTGAGCGCCTCAAGGGCTAATGCTAAATCATCTTCAAGTGCTAAAATTTTGCTCAGCTTGATATCGATACGCGGCTGGTATTCAAAGAGAGCAACTACGGGTCCCGTTTTAATAGAAACCACTGAGCCACGCACGCCAAATTTTTCAAGTTTTTCTTCCAATAAGCGCGCGCGCATCTTTAATTCTTCAGCGTCAATATGAGTCGACTGTGCTACCACGTGCGAAGAAAACAGGTGCGCTGTTGGCACTTTATAACCGGAAGCCTTTTTGTTTTTAACTGTTTTTGGCGTCGTGATTGCATTAAAAATCTGCTGTGCGATTGATTTTTGTTCTGGTTGTTCTACCGTTATGTGATCAGTATTAATTTCGGTAGTATGCGCATCAGACACATTTCGTTCGAATGCATGCGATAGCGCTTCTTCCACCTGGTCATAATCATCCACCACAAGAGTGCCATCCAGCAGAAAAAAATAGTGAAATATTTTTTTTATCATCTGAGCAACGGCATGAAAAAAGATGCCTATCATCAAACCACATCTGACTAGAAATAACACTGCATGGTACATAATGCGTCTTTCTCTTGCAGTTGCTATTCCGCTGTGCACGCGATGCACAAGCAGTGCGACAAGATCGATTTTGTAGAACCGCAGCAACACTAAACTGCAACTCAAGATCAGAACATAAAGAATAATCAATGCACCATAATAGCCAAAAGAGGGATACAGCAACCGCACGATCCCTCTACTTGATAAACCGCTCATGCTCGCAATACCAGCACTATCAGTTTTAGCAACTACTGAGCAAAATGAATCGACTAATGGCACCATAAGCACACAGCACGCTATCCGATCTACTTCTTGCGTAAATGACCGTCCAATCAAAACAAACCAATAAAGAAAGAGGACGCTACTCAGTAATACAAACCAACTTGCCACACCGCACACATAAAACAGAGAACGCGCACATACAATGCCCCAATAACCGCTCCAGCAACCGATTCGTGCTAAATCAGGCCATGGGTGATCAATACTTCTAACACTATATAAATGAAATTCAGCTAGCGACACGCACAAAAATAATAAAACAATGCCATAAGCAATAATTAATATTTCGTGCATAAACCATCGACGTGCTCGCGCCAGTTTTACCAAAGACATTTTTTCTCCTTGTGCATCATCTTGATGAAAGTAACTATAGGTATAAGAACAATGATACAGTAAACGGTATTATCAGATAAAAAGTAAAAACGTATAAAAAATTATGCAGTGCTAACCAGGCAACAGCGCAAAAGAGCGTATATGCTATTACCCCTGTTATCATCATGGTAAGTCCATATTTTTTTATCACCGATAGCAATCCTAACTGCCACAGGCCAACAAAGCCTGCTGCTATAATAAGTGGTAGATACAAAACCCACGTTATCGCAAACGCCTCCCGCGGGCAAAAACCAAGCCAGCGGGCTCCTACAAATACGAACGCAAAGCGAGAAAGGCCGGGCAAAAGTGCTACCCCTTGCGCAAAACCTAGTATAGTTGCTTGATAAAAGGTTATGCTAGCAATCTTGTATGGCTCTGCTGTCGGACACCAGACAAGAGAAAGCAGCAACAATGCCGTCATTGCAAAGCCAACACTAACTACCCAATCCGGAAATGATACGTATCTAGTTGCGATAAAAAATAGTGAGGTTATCCCACACGCAATAAATAACGATAAAATAAAATGTGCTTGCCATGAAGATAAAGACATACACATTGTCAGATTGCATAACAACGCAAGCCACCATGATGCATAAAAAAATAGTATGATAATCGCCATAGGGATATGAGCGCAGCGCACCAATGGTACGACTATTTCTCGATTGTCGACGCCTATTTTTTTATCGAAAAATAACGCCACAACACGCTCAAACAGCTGCACATGGCCACCGCTGCTTATGGGAAACAGCTCGGTAATTATTTGTATAATTATGCAACACTGCACATATAGAAAATTTTTCATTATAAAATTCTCACCATTTTTACCCATTATCGCATTTACCACTCTTACCGGTCCACGCCGTTGACTAATCATCTCAACACAACCGGGCAGTTAATGAAATTTTCAAAATCAATTTTGCCCTTCAGAATCGCTATTTTCACACAACTTACTCACCAAGACAACGCGTTGGTCTATGATTATATTGCAATGAACAATAATTTGCTCTAGTATAAACTCAGTCTGGTGAAATTGAAGCACATCAACAGTAATGTTTAGCACGTTTTATGACACGAAACGGAAGGAGGGTACCATAGCGACTAACTTATTAGCATACGCTTTGTAGGTATAGTAATGTGTAATGAGGCTCTCAAGCACCATGAACACATGGTACGTGTTGGCTGTTTAGCGCACCACACGTATGAGGTAGTAAGGAGAACATCTTATGAAACAAATGCGCAAAAAACTATTTGGCCTTGTGGCACTCTTGAGTGCTACGGGCCTTATCGCAGACTGCAACAGTACGAATTCTGGCAGTTCTTCGGTACTCACTACATTCGTCCCTCGTTCACAGGGTCGAGATAAAACAGTCCAAGTAGTAGGTGTGACTGAGTACACCCATTTATATGGCATGTGCTCAAATGGATGGGGTGAATTATCAATTACCCCTGAATATACGCAGTCATTCAGACCGCGTAATATTACCAGCGCCTTCTTTGGACCATTTTTGGTAAATAATAATAATAACAACACCACTAACACAACAACTAACAACTGCAATAAAGACTGCGGTAGCAGCCAAACGTTGCTCATCCAAGGTGTTTCTGTACCAAATCGTAACGCACAGGCACTTATTGCTGACAACTTCTACTTGCCACCAGATTTCAGCAGCCAAGTCAGCTTCTCGCCACGCATCAGAAACGGCTTGGTAAACTTTGATCTGTACATCGGGCTTGATGGTATTTGCAGCGGGCTCTACGCTCGGTTCTATGGACCATTTGTACACACAAAATGGAACTTGAACTTCTGTGAAAACATTGTTACACCAGGAACAGCATTTGTCCCTGCCGGTTTCTTAGCGGAAACCGACGTTGCACGCGGAAGTCTGCTTACCAGCTTTGCAGCATACGCACAAGGTACCGCTCCGGCACCAACCAGAGGTAATGGCAACTTCGATGGCGGAATTGTTGGATCAGCACTGCAACCTGTTGCTATTGCAGCTGGTCAAGCAACCATCTTTGATGGCTTGCGCTACTCACGTATGTTGAGTGGTGGCAAGAGCGCCAACGGTTTTGCTGATCTGTACGCAGAATTGGGCTGGGATTTCTGGGCATGTGACGATTACCACTTAGGTATCGACGCGCTCTTAGCATTCCCTACCGGTCAACAAGGCAGCACATGCCTGATGTTCTCACCTCGTATTGGTGATGACAAATGGCAACTTGGTGGTGGCGTAACCGGTCACTACATTTTCTGGCGCAGCGATTGTGATGATTTCAATGTAGGTTTCTACCTTGATGCAAACATCACACACGTATTCAAACGCACCGAATACCGTGTATTTGATTTGAAGAACAATGCTGGCACCAGTTTGCCACTCAGCCGTTACTTACTGGCTGAACGCTTTGGCGCAAACGTACGAACTCTGCAAGGATCAACCACTGCTCCTACATTTGGACCTCCTCCAGTTGCTCCAGTTGCACCAACAGCAGCCGGAACAGAATTTGCTTATGAGTTCTCTCCTGTTGCCAACCTTACCCAACGCGCAGTGAAAGTAAGCTATGGGGTTCAGGCTGATATCGTTGCGTGGTTCAACTTTGCCTATTGTGGCTGGAGCTGGGACATTGGTTACAACTTCTGGGGACGCAGCCGCGAGAAAATCAGTGCACCAACCAACAACAGCAACACCAACAATACCAGCAGCAGTTGCAACAGCAGCTGTGGCGACTGCATTTCATTCCAATTTAACAGCACCGATGCTCAGTGGGGCTTAAAAGGTAGCGCGCAAGTTATTGGTTATCTGGATACTCTTGTAGCTGGCACTCCGCCAACTATAAACCCAGCAATACCTCCTGTGCCAATTGCCTTAAGTGCAACACAAAGCAACGCTACGATTAACTGCCCAATAACTAATCCTGTTACAGGAAACGGTACTCCTTCAACAGTTAATGGTGGTGGCGCAATCGATAATGGCCAATTTGCATTCAGCGGAGCTCTTCCACTAGCTGCAAATGTAAGCGTTCCACTAATACCTATACAAACTTCAATACAGCCAGTATTGTTGACGGAAAGCAATATCGATTACAGCGCACGCAACCGTGGTATTTCGCATAAAGTATTCACACATCTGAGCTTCAACTTTGATTGTGAATGCTGGATGCCATTCCTTGGTATCGGCGGATTTGCAGAGTTTGGCAATCATTCATGCAATGCAGCAGCAACCTGCCCAACTACGCCTGCAACAACAACGAGTACCACTAACAATAGCTGCAACTCGTCTAACAGTATTCGTTCAGCACTCTCCCAATGGGGCGTGTGGGTTAAAGGTGGCGTTGCCTTTAACTAATTTGCATTTTATGTGCGCCTGTTAAAGGAACACATTTTACGCAGACAAAATAGTACTCAAAAGGTCCGGCAGAAATGCCGGGCCTTTTTTTATACAAAATTATCTAAAACAATTTCATACCTGACCATGGAGCATCTGATTGGAATATGCTAGGCTGTGCCTGAAAAAGAAGATTGCCAGTAAGGAGAGCTCTATGAATTATCCCCGCCAAACATCGATATCGCACATCATTTCACCTTTTTTTCTGCTCTGTAGCTTAGTGCCCACCGTGAGTGATGGATTTGCTACTCCTACTATTTCTTTTACGCCACGTTCGCAAGGACGGGATAAAGTAATGCAAATTGTTGGCATGGCAGAGCACACGCATCTTTTTGATATGGAATCCTGGTACGGCATTCTATCGCTCACGCCAGAATATACTCGCTCATTTAGATCATCCAACATTGCACGTTCATTATTTGGTCCTTACATCATCGATTCCGATGCACCAGAAGGCAGCAGCCTACTCATTCAAGGAAGTACGGTACTTGGTCGAAATCCGAATGCATTGCTTGCCGACTATTTTTACTTACCATCTGATTTTGACAGCATAGTGTTCATGCGCCCGCAAATCATCAATGGCCTGCTTAATATTGATTTTTATTTTGGTCTTGATGAGTGGGTTGACGGACTTTATGTTCGCATTTATGGCCCGTATGTACACACTAAATGGCGCTTGCAACTCCAAGAACGAGTTAATAATGAGGGTGTTGAAGCATTTGCGGCTGGTGAATTTACGCAAACACCCCTTGCTCGATCCAGCTTACTGCCTAATTTTCTTTCGTATGCAAGTGGCAGTGCGCCTGGTGCCACCATCGGTACTGGACCGGCAACGGCACATACGCAAGCAACTACCTTTGATCCGCTGTGTTTTGCTCAGCTGATTACTGAAGGCGAAGCAGAAAACAGTTTTGCTGACTTATGGATCGAGCTAGGATGGAACTTTTGTAACAACGATTATAGTCATTTAGGGCTCAACGCCCAGATGGCATTTCCGACCGGCCACATGAAAAAAACACACTTATTATTTTCCCCTAAAATTGGTGATGCCAAATGGCAATTGGGCATGGGTATGACCGGACATTATATTTTATGGCACAGCCACTGTAGTGATACTATTTTTGGTATCTATTTGGATGCAAATGTCACGCATCTTTTTTTACGTGAAGAGCGTGAAGTATTTGACCTAAAAAATAAACCACTCAGCCGTTATATGCTTGCTGAAAAATTTGGCCCCAATACGCAAAACTTAACTGGCATGAATGGGGTAGCTTTTACCCCAGCAGACGTACAATTTGCCTACGAATTATCTCCGGTCGCAAATTTAACAAATCGCAAAGCAAAGATTGGTTACAGTGCGCAGGCAGATATCGTATGCTGGTTCAATATATGCTATCAAGGCTTCAGTTGGGACTTAGGATATAACTTTTGGGTACGCAGCCGCCAAAGAATAAAATGCATCACCCTGTGCTCGACTGAGCTTAATGGTGCCACCTGGGGTCTGAAAGGAGATGCTCAAATATTCGGGTTCGCCACTGCTAACGATCCGCTCTTCAATCAATTTGATGCTATACCGCTCAGCGCTACCGAATCTGGTGCAACTATTACTGCTGGTACTAACGGCACCGTGGTAAGCCCAGCAAATTCTGGTGTCGATAAACCACAACCGGCTTTTGCCGGTACCACCAATGTTGCCCTAGCCTCTCAGCCACTATTGCCACCAAATCTGATACAAACTTCTATTCAACCAATACTTTTGAGTGAATCGGATCTTGATTTCAGACCAGCAGGAAGATCCTTGTCACACAAGTTTTTTACTCATTTACAATATACCTTTGACCAAGAATGCTGGGTTCCGTATCTTGGTATAGGAGGCTTTGCAGAATTCGGCGATCAGCATCGTCGGTCTGATAACATTCAAGTGATAGGAACCAATACCATAACTCGTAGCAGAGGAAATGCACTGTCGCAGTGGGCAGTGTGGGTCAAGGGTGGCATCGCATTTAATTAACCATGCTTGGCCGATTACTTTTAGCTTCATAAAAAAGGTTCATTTACTTCTGGCATATTTTGTTTTATAACGAAATCATATGTTAAGAAATCAATAATAAAAAAGGAGATGGGTAATGGTATGGCGCAAGCAAATGTTGGCATTACTCTCAATGACTGCTGCAGCAACTTCAGTATATGCGCAGCAATGTCCACAGCAGCAATGTTTTTCAGATTCTATATCAACTTTTTACAGTATTCGTTCACAAAGTTTTAATGGTGCTCGCCGGTTAAGTGGCGAAATTGAATATATGCTTCCGTCAGATGATTGCTCATGTCATGGGTTCTTTTCGGCAGCGGTAGAATATCTTCAATCATTTAGAGCAGACAAAATTACTCACTCTCTTTTTGGCACCAGTAGTTGCCCAACCATTACTATTTCAGGTAGTGGAGTCGCTAACCGAAATGCCAATAGCGATTGGCTCGCGGACTATTTCTACTTACCACCAGATTATCAAAGTACGCTCTCATTTAAACCGCGCATCGATAGTCTCTTAGTAGATTTCAATTTTTACGCAGAATTCAACGAATGGTGTCCAGGTCTTTACATTTTTATCGAGGCCCCATTGCAGCATACACGGTGGAAGCTGCGCATGAATGAAGTTATTTTAAGCCAAGGCATCGATGGTTATGCTGCTGGCATATTCACCCCACAATCAATTACGCGCGCACAATTATTAAATTCGTTTACTGAATTTGCACAAGGGTTGGCCCCAGAACCTGTCACCCAAGCGGTCAACAATGCCGCTATAGTAACCCCCTTTACCACACCAGTACCACAAATAACGGTCAATTTTGAACCACTCACACGGGCAAAAATATCGCCAACCAAACAAGTTAAAACACGATTTGCCGATATCCGCGGCGACATTGGTTACATTTTTGCGTTAGACGATTGCTATTATGCAGGTCTTTATGTCCAAGCTGCTGCTCCCGCAGGTAACCGACCAAAAGGCAAATACCTGTTTGAACCAATGGTCGGTAACAATCATCATGCCGAATTGGGCGTTGGTATCCAAGGCAGATATGAATTCTGGTGCTGCGATGATACAAGCGTTAGTTTTTATGGCGATGCCGTAGTAACTCACTTATTTGGAACGCGCGAACGACGCACTTTTGATCTGTGTGGTAAACGCTTCAGTCGCTATATGCTGGCAGAAAAATTGCAAGCCACAACCATTGCTTTATCTAATCATCCAAGCATAGAGCGAACACCATTACGAGCACCATTAATACCCGGTCCGACTTCGATCAGTCTTGCGTTTGGTAACGCATTTACACCAGTAGCAAATTTATCAACCGTTAATGTGCATGTACAAGCGACAGCACAATGTGAAATTACTGCTATGCTCAATGTTGCACAATGCGATTGGAATCTTGATGTAGGGTACAACTTCTGGGTGCGCAGCTGTGATAAAGTTAAATTGCAGACAGGTGATACTCCCCTGAATGGCCGTATACAATGGGCACTCAAAGGTAATGCACAAGTATTTGGTTTTGCAGCAGCAACCGATCCTTCCACACCATCCGCATTCAACCAATTTGATGCAATTCCATTGAGCGCTACCGAATCTTGTGCAACTATTTCGCAGGGCACACAACCAACATGCGGCATTGTTTCAAATCTTACTACGCCACCAACTATTATTCCTATGCCATGCACAAACGTAGGCGTTGACAATTCAGATTTTGCCTTTGCAGGCGCAACCAATATTCCACTGTTAAATATTCAAACCCTTACTGGCGCAACACAAATACAAACTTCAGTGCCACCCGTCCTGCTTTCTATTAACGATCTTGATTTAAATAGCAGCAACACACGTGGTATGAGTTCCACACTCTTTGCTAATTTAAGCTACCAATGGTCATGCGTAGAATGCCAACCGTTCTTTGGTGTTGGTGGGCAAGTAGAAATTGGTCACGGTGGCTCAGGAAGACATTGCACAGCAACGTCGCTTTCGCAATGGGGTGTTTGGTTAAAGGCAGGTGTAACGTTTGAATAAATGAGTTTAGGTGGGATGTGAAAAAGCTCCTGATTGCGCTATTTTTGATTCTCGTTCTGCTTTTTTACAACTTTTATATATGCGCTCAAAATCAATTTGCCGGTATTTCGTTTTTCAGTCCACGCTCACAAGGTGCCAACAATGCACGCCGCTTGAGCAGTTGGCACTGTTACCGAGAAACGGACCAAAGTGATAGTGGGCGCATCACTATTCTTGCTACCCCCTCGTACGCCCACTCACAAAAAGCTGAACATATTGCGCAAGCTCTCTTTGGTGTTAACACTATTATTATCCAAGGTTCCCAAATACCGGACCGAGATACTGACTCATATGTCGCTGATTATTTCGGCCTTTCACCTAAATTTGCCAGCAGCGTAGAGATCGCACCAAAAATCAGAAATGCGCTTGTCGACCTTGAATTTCACGCTACACTTGGCGAGCAACTTGCCTGCCTCTATCTGCAATTGAATGTTCCTATTGTTGGAAACAGTCGTTGGCATATGGAGCTCATAGAAACGCTCTTAAACGGTAGTCAAAATTCAGATTTCCCAATAAATTACATGGATGAAACTGCCGTAACGCCGCCCATTAATTCTTTTCTTCAGGCATGGAACGGCACCGTCACGTACGGACAGATGCAAAATGCCCAAAAATTTGGTTTATTAACATGCGCACGCTCTACGCACGGTATTGCAAATTTAATGGCAACGCTGGGCTGGCATGTGGCTCTTTCCGACTACGGCCGTTTTGATTTAGCGTTGCAAGTGACAGCCCCTACCGGTACACGTCCTGACAGTACCTATTTTTTCGAGCCGATCGCAGGCAACGGCAAACATTGGCAAGTTGGTTTTGATTTTGCTGGTGACGTACTCCTGTGGGAATGTGAGGGAGATCAGCAAGTACGGTTTTTTGCCGATGTTACATTTTCCACGCTGTGCAGCACTGACCAGCGACGCTCATTTGATCTGATGACTACTGCTACTGATCCGCTATACAATAATTTTGGTACGCGTTTTTTACTGCTGAAAGAGTTTGATGGTGTCACCTACGACAAACATTTGATACCTGCCATTAATCAGACTACTCTGGCCTGCGATGTGCGCGTAGACCTTGAATTTGATTGCGCCTTTATGTTTTCTTACCAATGCCGTTCTATGTTCTTGGATCTTGGTTACAACGGCTGGATACGCAGCAAAGAAAAAATATCCATCGATCAATGTGCCACGATAGCAAATCTTGGCATTAAAGGATTACAAAACGTTTCTATTTCTCCTGGCATGGTCAACAACCTTACGCAAAGCATGGCAACCTTATTCACCACCAACACTATCCCTGACATGCCATCGCCACAATTTTTGTCACAAGCAAATCTTGATCATCACTCTGCAGCAAGTCCACGCATCATGACACATAAACTCTTTTTCAATCTCGGCTGCTTTGGAAGCTGGTGTGACTACGATGTCACCCAACCGCATGTTTTTGCCAGTGTCGGTGGAGAAATTGAGTTCCAGGCAACGAATCCGCGCACCTCGCCACGACCAGTGCATGCCACCATGTCTCAATGGGCCGTATGGACCAAATTTGGCTATGTCTTCTTCTAAGGTAGGCCATAAGAGCCTGCCTAAAGCCACCTCCGTGCTTATCGACGGGTATTTTATTTCATTCTGAAATTATAGAGCTTTAGCGGTGGTAAAAGAGGCATATTCCCTCTATCTTGATAATAAGTAATCGTGATATGTGCTATCAAACCTACTACGGAGAATTATCATGCTTAGAAATCACCTACTTATCACGCCATTTATACTGTTTCTGGCAGCAGGGTCATTAACAGCGGCACCTGCCCCTATATTCCTTGCCAAAACAGCAGCAATTGCCATCGTCAAAGATGATGACTATAGTTTTGCGCAAAAGTTAACTCTCTATAAAGGCCGCGGTGCCTCCGCATCAGCGCAAGAACGAGAGCAAGCCGTACAGCTGATTATGAAAGATATAAAAGAAATGGCTCGGGGCAAATCAAAGGAAATTCGTACCAAAATTGCTGAACGATTCAAACAAGGTGCTGCAGCTTTACTTAATTGTGCACAGCTTCCTGCAGAACTAGATGACTGGGTTAATCAAGGTAGTTAGTATCTGTTTATAAGTGATTATCACAAAAAAAGGCTTCCCATGTGGGAAGCCTTTTTTACGTCTATTTTTTATCCATGCAGAAGTAAACCCCTACCATCAGCAGCGTAATGCAGAAAAAATAACTCGGCATTGGCAGTAACGTACCATCATGCAATGTCCCCATGCCAAAACTAAAGAGCGATACTATCAGCGTGGCAAAAAGACCAAAGAGCGCTGCCGCAGTGCCAGCACCACGATGATAATTTTCTAAGGCGATTCCTAACGCATTCGCTTTCAATATCGCTATGCCAATCAAAACCAGCATCATACACCCGAGAATAAGAACTAAGGAGTGCAGAGAAGATAAATGCCACATCACTATCGCCAGCGTACCCAGCAGATACACCAGCGTTCCGATCACCATAAAACTCAGTCCTGTTTTAATCAAAGCCATCGGTGACAACCACCGCGCCAGAAACCGCGCTAATAATCCGCCAGTCAGTCCTGCTGCCGCAATCGTCAAAAATGTTGTTCCGTACAAAGAAGGGGTCAAACCAAGAATATTGATCAGACAGAATGAGCCTTCAGCGTAATAGCTTGCTTGAATACCATCACAAGCAGCGGATAAAATGCCGCATGCCAACAATTGCTTATCAGCAATGAAGCGACGCGCTATCGTTGTCAGATGAACCGGATCGGTATGATTGACATCACACGTTTCAGGCAGCAGGTAAGCACTCACCACAAAAAGAAGTGCGCCAATACAAAATAGGAGTAAAAATACTGCAGGCCATCCGTATACTTGATCAATCCAGCCACCCAGGATCGGCATAATAGCCAACGGAAATGCAAGAACTATTGCAAGAAGTGCATTCAAGTTTCCTCTGCCCGCAACGGGCAAGACGTCTCTGGCAATAGCCTGCACCAGAAGAGCCGCCGCGCTACAACCAAATGCTTGTACAAATCTGCTTGCCATAAATTGAAATATCGTAACGCTCCATACGCATCCCAAAGAACCAATCGCATACACCGTTGCAGCCATCAACAAAGATGGTTTGCGGCCAATTTTGTCAGAAATAGTTCCCCAAAAAAAATGTTCCTAACGCATACCCTATAATGTAAATAGTGTAAGCATATTGTGCCAACGCATCAGCAACACCAAGACTACGAGCTATATCAGATAACGTAGGTGCATACAACGCATCAGTCAGAAGAGGCAATGCACCAATAAAAATGAGCAGCCAAACAGGCGGTTGGATTTGTACTGTTTTCATGCGAATCTCCTTGCGAGCTTAAACGTAAATGGTAAGCAATTTTTCTCACGCAAAATCATCTATATCAGGGATGGCTAGCCCCAGCTTATACTCATTAGCACGCATCGTCAAATAGTCGGATCTTGCAAAGACAGCGTTTGGATATGAAAAACAGGAATTGTATTTATATAACAGCGATCAGATCATTTATAAAGGGTATTTAAATATGAGTAAAATATATTCGCTCACTCACGTGCCGTTCTTAAGCGATGAACATAGTCAACAACATCATCAACATTTTTAAGATGTTCTGCATCTTCATCATTGATGGAAATATCTAACTGCTCTTCCAAGCCCATGACAATTTTGACCAGATCAATTGAATCAGCACCTAAGTCATGCAATGTTGAGCTACCCGTGATGGTTTTTGGATCTATTGAAAGTTTTTCGGCGATAAGAGCAACTACTTTATCAAACGTATCCTGTCTTGTTATGTCAGCCATTGCAGCACCTTATAGTATGGGTGATAAAAGAGTGTTAATTTCGGCAATATCAGCCTGCTTGTGTACTGTTATAACATGTTTTTCAGGATATTTCATTTTTATTAGCGTGCTCAGAAACGTACCTGCCCCCACCTCTATGACCAATTCATGCAAAGCGAGCACATCCATGAGATGGTAAAAACGCAACGGTTTATTAACGATAGATAAAATCTCATTGCCAACATCCTGCTCACTACTGATCAATCGTCCTTCTGTCTCACTAACAAACGAAAGAACCGGTGCTTTCAGATCAACTTTTTCCAAGTACGGCATATACAAATCAACCAAGCTGTCAGCTATCGGTGCATGTAATCCGTATGCATTATTTAATTCCTCAACTTCACCACGCGGACCTACAAGACGCATAACGTCATCAACTGCTGGACTATGTCCCCCAACACAATGAAATTCATCCGTGTAATAGGTTGTTACATATGCTTGATATTGATCACCACTTGCCTGAGCACACCATTCTTCGAGCTGCTGCCGCTCTATACCTTTAACTTGTATAATTTTGATCGCGGTGCTGGCTACAAACTCTTGAAAAAAAGCAGCATATTTTGAAAGCAAATATAACCCATCCGGGAAACTGATACTTTTTGCAGCAAACAATGCGGCATACGAACCGGTATTATGCCCCATTACCAGTTCTGGCACTATCCCTTGTGCTTCCAATACTTTATAAATTGAGCTGCTCAATAAAAAGAGGGCGATTTGTGCATTTTCCATTTTTGAAAGTTCTGATTCAGATGAAGCAAAACAAAGTTTTACCACATTGATATTCAAACAGCTGGAAGCTTCTTCAAAATATTCTTGTATTATTCGATTATTATCGTACAGATCTTTGGTCGCCCCTACCAAATGATTACCATACCCGGGAAACAACAGAGCAATCTTCATATACGTCCTTTAAAAAGACGCTCACAAGCCTGCACATTTCATGGCGCTAATCCGGTTTACAGCAGAGCCGATTTGAGCATCATAATGCGTCGTAATGCTTCACGTTTGCCAACAAGTGCTAAAAGTTCGGACACACCTGGCCCGGTACTCTTACCAATAAGAGCTACCCGAACAGGACCGGCAAGATCAACAAATTTAATTCCACAGGTACTGGCACACTGCTGCATAATAAGCTTAAGATCGGCAGCCTGCCAGATTATTTCATGCGGCATCAATGCGGTAAGCATGGTGTCAAGATGCTGCACTACCTGATTATGCAATGTTGTTTTCAACTGAGGTACATCAAATAATGACGGTCCGTGCCACAATGCTAATATTTCATCCAGCAGTTCTCGGATCGTCTTTACCCGGTCTTTGTATAGCCCTATCACTTGGCACAGCGTTTGCATATCCCAGCCAACTTCGGTGCGTAATGCGGGTGCTAAATAGCGTTGTATATATGCTAGCAATTCTGCATCTGATTTGTGCTTGATATACATGCTGTTAACCCATGCCAATTTTGCTATATCAAAAATGGCCCCCTTTTTGCCTACATTCTCAAGCAAAAAATAGTTCACCACTTCAGCGCGGCTAAAAATTTCCTGATCACCATGCGACCATCCAAGACGAATAAGATAGTTTTCAAAAGCGTCAGGCAGATAGCCATCCTTTTGATAATCGAGGACTGCCACGGCACCATCACGTTTGCTCAAACGATGGCCACCCGGCCCTAAAATCATGGGCAGATGTGCAAATTGCGGCACTTGGTAACCACATGCCTGATACAGTAATATCTGCTTTGGTGTGTTAGCAATATGATCTTCACCACGTATAATGTGCGTAATACGCATAAAAGCGTCATCAACCACTACCACAAAATTGTACATAGGGCGTCCATCAGAGCGGGCAATAATGAAATCATCAAAATAAGAGCGCTCAAAGGTAATGCGCCCTTTGATCAGATCATCAAAAAAAAATTGGTTCATTATTATCTGGTAACGCAAATCTGACGACATACGTGCCAGTTCTGTGAGCGTCCTGCCGCCGTCGGCAAAAACCGTCGTAAGAAAAAAATAGTTCATCCTGCTCATTGGTTGCTTTAGTGCACCGTACGGCAAGTTCTTGCGGGCTGCAGTAGCAGCGGTACGCTTTGCCTTGAGCAAGCAATTGTTCAATAACGTGTCGATGCTGCGCATCACGGTGCGTTTGGATCACAAATGGTTCATCGGGCAATAAGTCTGCCCACGTCAGCGACGTAATAATTGATTCAGTGTATTCAGTTTTTGAGCGTTCAAGATCCGTATCTTCAATTCTGAGCAGATAGGTACCACCATGATGGCGTGCAAACATCCAATTAAACAGTGCTGTCCGCAATGAGCCAACATGCAAATGACCGGTAGGAGCAGGTGCAAAACGCACCCGTACACCTGAACCGCCTGTTGTAAGCAAC
>Ga0206953_1104_pt1 | contig 15897 bp, 17 predicted proteins | sample Alteio_BWOrgHeat_36_FD_152977 | JGI IMG/M metagenome (GOLD analysis project Ga0206953, IMG submission 152977) | Enriched cells from forest soil in Barre Woods Harvard Forest LTER site, Petersham, Massachusetts, United States -... | ecosystem: Environmental > Terrestrial > Soil > Temperate forest >...
TGAAATAGAATGCTGATGATGGGAACGGCAAGAAATCCTGGGCTGCAACGATTCGGAGCGGCGTACCGCCTGCGGGTGCGACATAGAGCGTCGAAAGGCCAGTGCCGGTAGGTACGGCTGTAAAGGCGACGTCGCCGTTGTCGTTAATGGAGTTGGACAAGATCGGAACCAGCGACGTGCCGTAATTGCCTGCGCTCGCGGGCGCTGAGTCGTCTGAGGAAACAATCTTATGAAACCCTGATCCGCCATAGCTCATCAGCGCCTGATGCTGCAGGGCGTCCGGAAGCGAATAAGAAACGGCGAAAACAATCGTACCTGGCGAATTGATGGATGCCGCTCCGGCGAACGAAATGACATGACTGCCCGCAAATCCAGGAACCTCGTCGCCGGTTTGCAAGAGCCTAACCGTTATCGAATTGCTCCCCGCCGGGCGAAAAAATAGTGCCGTACGGCCACGTCCTATAAATACTAGGTCTCCTGCCTGGTTCATTGCCTCGCCGGCGGGGACACCGAAGTTATTCGATAAATTGCCCGATATGCTTTGATCCGAAGCCACGGGCACGAAGGGAACTTTTTGCGCGTTCACGTAAGAAATCGGAAATATGTGCAACATCAATAAGAGCGGAATGGCGGAGAGACGGCCCCTGCAGATTGGTCGAAACGCTAGCTGGCATGAGTATGCCTGGGCCTGGCTTTGATCGAGATTCATAGAATCCCTCTCACCACCGATGGGCGTTAAATGACTGAGACTTTAGACCCTGGGCGCGGGACTCTAATCGCACCTACAGCACGTAGCAATACGGTAAATACGGGAGACTTGTAACACGACCACCATGCCTTCTGTTTTTCGTCGCGGTTGTGAAGGCAGCTCACGGTCGTCAAAGACTGGCGCCTCCCCAGGGCATGTGGGTGGGAAGCTTGCTCGACCGCTCGATTTTCAAGTCCTGATAAGCCTCTTCTCGGAAACTGGCTTTCCCACATTCCGATAATCCCGTTTATCAGGACTTGGGTTCCCAAGTTGGTCGATTACACATCTAGCGGACCGGGCCTTGGCTTACATGGGCTAATTAGGTGGCATTATTTCTGTATGCCAGCGCATTCAAAGAGAGCGAAGGCCTTGCGACTGGCTTTCTTCGCAGGGCTGCTCATCGTTGAGCTGAGTTTAATCGCTGTTGTCTACTTTCCGTTCGGCGGCGCGAATGCTTCAGTAGATGGCCACTGGGAACAGGAGGTGCCTTTTAGCAGCGCCTGGTGGTTGCCTTTCGCACTAGTCGTCGTTGTCGCTGTATTCACGATGGCGAACGTTGGGGTTCTGATTACGATTTGGCGGGCGGTCAAGGACCTCGAGGCGGGCGATTAGGTTTCAAAGTGCAGAAGAGCCAGTTTCCGATAATCCCGTTTATCAGGACTTGGCACACGCGAAGCGCCTCAATCCCATTACACAAGATGAACCGGTCTATACTCTTGTCCATGCCCGGATTCGCAAGACGTGGACGTCCCAGTAAGTCGCTGGCGATTGCGGTTCTAGTCGTGATGCTATCTATCGTGATTTGGGTCGTGTCGTCGCAACTTGGATGGCTACGCTAGCGTGTGAGCGCACACGATAGCCAAGTCCCGATAGGTCCCCACTATCGGAATTTGGCCCAACCACGGGAGCCACCTTCCGATAATCCCGTTTATCAGGACCTATCTGAGTTAGGTGTTCTTTGGGGCTCTCGAAACACAGCGAAGCTCAGAATTGCCGCAAACAGGAGGCTAAGTATTCCAGCGATCGCCCAGTTATCCCAATTGAATGGCCCCTGGAGTGGAACAGAGTATTCGCCTTTGAATATCCATCGGTACGGCCCTGGCAGCACGAAATAGAGATAAAGCGGCAAACAAAGGAGCGCAGCCAGCAGGGCGATTGTTGCCGCAATTCGCCCAAGGAAAAATGTGAGGGCCAGCGCAAGAGGGAACAGCAGACCGCCAGTCTCAGCCATGGTGAACAGCGGCCCTGTGAGACGACCGCCGCTAAATTCGGAAGCGCCTACAGTATCCAAGCGAGCCCACAGTACGACTGTGCATATGAGGCAACCGACGGCTTGCCACACCTTTTCTTTGCCGATTTTCTTCATTCAGGTCCCAGGTCAGCACGATCATTGGCATCGTTCTGTGCCATCGAACAACGCTGTTTGCGATTCTTACTTTAGTCTGCGATGCGTGGCGGGAAGTTTACAATGATTGTGAGGTGCTAGAGTGCTGACAGAGCCAACTCCTGATAAGTCCTCTTCTCGGTAACTGGCTTTTGTCCGATTCCCACATTCCGATAATCCCGTTTATCAGGAGTTAGGCTACCTAACGAGATGCGGCGGTTACGCAACGCGAATCCGGTTACCGTAAAAGTGCGACAAAAAAGGAAGGAAGCAGCCTTGACTAAGCCGCCGGGGGTTGTGTCCTAGGGTTTCACAGTGCGCGGGGCTGATTGTGGGCTCAAGCCATTTTCCGAGAATGTCATTATCGGGAATTAGCCTTGGTCTCGGCCTCTCGCTTGCGCCGCAAGAAAGCCTTGCGAACGCCACGACTAATCTTTGCCTTCATAGCCAACGACATCGGCTCCGTGGTCGCGTTTGAACGCGGTGTCCGGCCACTGCCATTACCACTGACGACGCCGCTGCCGTTTGAGAGAATCGTGATAGCTTTATCAATGCGTCCGAGTTCGAGGGCGAGTTCGTTGCGCCTGCTCTTCAACGTCGAGATTACATTGTCCATTGGTGTTTACCTCCCTTCATTTCAAATTGACATTCTTGCACTGGGCTGGTTATTCGCTATGGTGCAGTAGAAGCTCCTTCGTTCGAGTGCGCTGCCTGTTCTCTTCGTCGAACTCTTGCTGAGCCTCTCTGAAGAACGGACGTTCGACAGCCACCAGCATCGTCTCGCAGACATCGCAGAACGGGCCGCCTTTACTTGTGGGAATGCCGCAGTTGCTACAATCACCCACGACCGCCCTCCTCACAAATTGTGGCTGACTGCCTTCGAGGTTGACACTGTGAATTCTTACAGTCTTGCCACCTCAGCAGGCCACGAGGGGACTGGGGATTCTGGCAGCCAAGTCCCGGGAAGTCCTGTTCTCGGAAGTTGGCCGAACCGCAAAAAGCCACATTCCGATAATCCCGTTTATCAGGACTTGCCGCACTGGACGTCTGCCTTCGACGGTTCACCTTGATGGTGGGAATACACGTTCGTATTCGGCTTTGCTAACACGATGAGGACGCCCGTCAAAACTCCAAATTGTCAGAGGCCCCTGACCGGAGCGTAGCAAGTCAACTGAAATCGGCATCTGCGGAAACGTCTCACCCGAAAACACAAAGGACACGGGCTGACCATTTAAGGTGAGTTGGGTCTCGGTTACGGGTCGACCCTTGAATTGATACTGAGGTCCTACTGAGCCAAGTTCTCGCATTGACCAGCCATCGACGCTATGGAAATACCAAGGGTGCTGCGAGACCGTCTTGCCACCTCCCGCAGGATATGCGCCATATTCTTCCGGCGTCGGACGCTCGAAGCTCGTCCCTGACCACTTCCAGAGACTTGGCCCCGAGACTGCGTAGAACTGGCCCTCAAACAGAACGTAATGGAAGCCGCAGTATGGCTCGCTTGCATAATGGTAAAGATCCGTCTCGTAACGCTGAACGTCCTTATCTGTTACGCGGATTACCATCACCTGTGAGCAGCGCTCGTCGTCTGGGCTCCGAACGTTTCGCAAACTCTCAAGAACGGGCTCTAATGTGTAGCGGAAAGGGCTCATGCGAGCGCCTGAGCTTCCTCCGGTCATGAAGAGCACAGCTTCGTTCGTATTCCAATACAGAACGCCTCCTGCCGATCCTCTGAGGATATAAACCTTGGGATAGGGGAGAAGGAGAAAAAGCCCGGCCAGAACGACGATACTCATCAGAGCTTTCCTCATTCAGCTATATCTTCTACCGACATACAAGCAGTCCGGAAGTGACTTTCTCGCTTCACCGAGCTTAGTTGAAAACAACCCAAGTCTCGATAAGTCCTCTTCTCGGAAACTAGCTTTTCCCGAATCCCACATTCCGATAATCCCGTTTATCAGGACTTGGCCCGTCAATTCCTTGTCCCGAATCGACAGGAGAAGGCGTACGATTCACAGCGAGGTCTGGAAGGGATGCACCAATATCAAAGAGATTTCGTTGATCTCGCGCTCGCACGCCAAGCGCTGCGTTTCGGCACATTTACGCTCAAATCTGGTCGCATCAGCCCGTACTTCTTCAATGCCGGATTATTCAGCGACGGTGCGTCTCTGGCGCGGCTCGGCCGCTGCTACGCTGCCGCTCTGGCGCAAGAGAATTCTCGCTATGACATGCTCTTCGGCCCGGCCTATAAGGGTATTCCGCTGGTCGCCGTCACAGCCGTGGCGCTAGCCGAGCATCACGGCCGCAATCTCCCTTGGGCTTTTAACCGTAAGGAAGCCAAGGACCATGGAGAAGCTGGCGTATTGGTGGGCAGCGCCCTGAAGGGCAAGGTCGTAATCGTCGATGACGTTATTACCGCCGGTACAGCGATCCGCGAATCGGTGGACCTGATCCGCCAAGCTGGGGCGGAGCCGAGCACCGTCCTTCTAGCCTTTGACAGACAGGAACGAGGCCAAGGTGAGCGCTCTGCGGTACAGGAAATGGCAGAGCAGTTTGGACTTAAATGCGTGAGCATTCTCACATTTTCGGGGCTCATTACCGTCTTGCAAGACGATGCGGGAAGGGCACACAACATCAGCCCCGAGTTGTTGGAAGCGATGCGAATCTACCGCCAACAATTCGGAGTCGCTTCCTGAATGCCAACTCCCGATAAGTCTTGTTCTCGGAATGTGGCGCTGCCCTGAAAATCCCACATTCCGATAATCCCGTTTATCAGGCACTGGGTCTACAATCTTTGATCATGAAGGTATCTGCGGTGGTCATTCTCGTCTTCGTGTCAGCCACGATAGGACTCTCGCAATCAAACAAATCGCGCAGCACGCTCTGCAGCCTGCGAGGAAGCGTAGCCGAGGGGCAGCACTTGAGCGTTAGCGTGTCTGGTATATATCAGGGTGGGTTAGGCGACAGCGGACCAGCGATGGGTGTTCTATACGACGACGCCTGCCCTGATCAAGATGCGTGGGTAGAAATCGACTTGCAATCAGCGATCAACAGAAAAACCCTTAACAAGTTTCTTGAAGGGTCCAACAGAGCCCGAGTCGTTTTTGAGGGCGAGCTTTACGGGCCGCCCGCGCCAGATCCCAAGCTACCTGAAGGCCTCCGTAAAATGTCTCATCCGGGGTGGGGACATCTAGGGGCATTTAAGACGAAACTTGTCGTGCGAGTGATCCGTGAAGTGGCAACTGCGCCTGCGCCGAAACACTAGTGCTTTTTGAAGTCGAAGCCAAGTCCTGATAAGTCCGCTTATCGGAACGTGGCTTTCCCCCAAAATCCCACTTACCGATAATCCCGTTTATCAGGACTTACAAATTGACTTCTGAGGCACTCGTTGTAAGGTGGGCCGCTTCTCCTGCCGGTTTGGGTGCTATCGTTTTCTATTCAGACGAATGAGGGGCACATGACACTCAAGCGCGTGGTGCTAACAGGCTTGCTTGTGTTTACCTCGATTGCGACGCTCTTGAGTACGGCACTTTGGGCGCAGCAAGCCGGTCCGGACGTCGTTTATGCTGTCGCGCCCGAATGGCCTGCGCTCGATAGGACAAAAGCCGAACAACCTCACAACGAGGCAGTGCTCGTTAAAGTCGAGGTAGATGGGTTCGGCAATGTGGTTGACACTCAGTTGCTGTCCTCGAAGTCTCCCTATTCTGATTCCGCTTTGCGCGCTGCCGAATTGTGGAAATTTGCGGAGCCAGTTACCGACAGATCGGCGAAGCTACTTGGAATGACTGCAACACTTAAATTCACCTTCCAGATACTCCCCCGAAACACGTCACGATATGAACTCGGCACCGCTTTCATTCCGCCTTATGAAGTCTCCCTCAGGCGTTGGGTAACGCGGAAAGGTTAAAAGCGGGCGGCATATTTCGCCCCAAGTCCTGGTAAGTCCTCTTCTCGGAATGTGGCTTGAGCCCGAAATCAACTCTCGGATAATGCCGTTTCTCGGGACCTATCCGACAGCGTATGCTGTGGTCGTAATTTTCTCGTTGGCGACGGAGGGCAACCAATGGTCCGACGACGTTTGGGGCTAGCATTGCTGTCTGGTGCGATCATTACTGTCGCAATTATTGGTCAAGTGCGGCCCGAGGCGGCCACACAGCGGGACCGTGTAGCATGGGTGGCCGAATCTTTGAAACGGATGCAGACGCTCAAGCCGGGAATGACCCGAACTGATCTGCTCAAAGTTTTCACAACGGAAGGTGGTGTTTCCACCGGACTGCGTCGGACGTTTGTCAGTCGCGACTGTCCCTATTTCAAAGTCGATGTCGAGTTCAAATCGGTCGGTCGACCGGACCGGGACGCCAGCGGACGGGTGACGCTGGTCGAAGGCAACCAGGACATTATCGTCAAGATATCTAGGCCTTACCTACAGTTCAGCATTGTGGACTAGCATCTGCGTCCCATTCCCACATTCCGATAATCCCGTTTATCAGGACTTGGCGGTTGCCACGTACTCCCGGAACCGCGTGCACGCTGCGTCGCCTCTCCCCGTCTACTAAAGGGAACGTAGAAAATTTAGAAGGTCCTGCTTCTGCTGTTCCGGAAGGCTATAGAACAGGCCAATTACGCCATTCGCTTCCGAACCAGGGCTGGCGTGTTGCCGGATCGCCTCCAGGAGGTCCTTGGTGCGCCCATCGTGCAGAAAGAAGATGCGCTGTCCTGCTCCCCAGAGCGGAGCGGTGCGGAACTCATCGGGTTCCGCGACCCCCTGCGATACGCCGTCCGCCAGCCCAACTCCCATATCGTGGAGCAAGAAGTCCGAAAAAGCATTAACCGGCACGTTCGTTTCACCAGTCGCCACCGACGTGCTGCCGGTATAGAGCGATGGGGTATGGCACAGCGCGCAGCCAACACTCTGGAATAAAGTTCTGCCCCGCAATGTGGAGTCGGTTGGCGCTGCAGGAATCGGCGGCGCCGATAGCCTCATGAACATAGCAAAGTTGGTTGTGTCGGATGACTCATCAGTTGCAGGAAACGTGTCGCTCGACAAGTTCTCCGAGTCCTCGGGCAGTGCGGTCAAGCGGCATGCTGCGCTGCTCTCTCGCTCGTTCGGGAACAACTCGTTGGTGACTCCCATTTCTACGTTGTAAGCCTCGCCGGCAAACATGAGCAGCGATTTGCCCTGCGCTTTCCAGCCAAACCGGGTGATCGAGCCGTCGTTTCCACTGACGTTCGGGCGACCGTGAATCCCCAAGATAGACTTCTCGAATTGGTTCGCGGCGCCATTGGCCCAGATATTAGCGTCCGTAATTTCTTCCACGATGCCCAGGCCGAACACGGGTGTGGGAATGCGAAAGATCACATTTCCAGCCGCCAGCGCGGCGCCGAAGTCCGGCTGCGCGATGTTGCAATTGCCAGCGTCAAACATGCCGGTAATGACGAAGAGGTCATGCACTCCGCCATCCGGTGCTCCATTGGGCAGGCGTAAGAACCGGGCTTCGCGGATCGGACCGTCCAGAGTAATGAACGGCGGCAACTGGTTGCGCGCCCCGAAAATCGAGGCAAAGCCAACTTCTGGGTTGATCGCCGGACTGCTTCCGCCAACGGCGGGTTGCACGTGGCACCCCTTGCAGGAGTCGCCGTTATACCGGGGTCCTAATCCCTGGCTATCACTCCCCGGCTGGTTGCCGGAGATCGAATTCACTTCGCCAAAATGATTCAGCGCCTTCACGAAGGCTTGCGGGTAATTGCCTCTCAATCCGGGGCGCGGCCCGCCAGCCCCTGCGGGACCTTGCCGCAGGCCGGGGTCCCGGGCCTCGAATTGCCCGAACGTGACTCCCGCAAACGATATAGACAAAACAAGGGTGAAACAAACGGTCAGCTTACTTCTTGAAGAGAGATGCGAGTTCACATAGCTGCGCAGCATATTTCGCCTCCCTGCGACACCAAAGCCATTCAACGGCCTCAACGCTGATACCGCATCGCGTATCAGGTGGACTGGCTTCAACTGTGACGAGCGCTAAAGCGCGGAATACCGCTCTGGCTGGAGGGAGCATTCTCGCAGCGGCTAACACAACGGCACCTGTCAACACTTACAGGAGCCAAAAGTCCTTGCGTTAAGCAACTCCCGAGGACCTCTTGAAGCCAATTCCCACTAACCGATAATCCCGTTTATCAGGACTTGGCACGACACCAGCACCGCGGGTAGCCTTCCAGGAGCGAAGTCCACGAGCTAATCGCCATCCACGGCATCGGGCAGACGGTCTCCTTTAAGCCCCTCACAACGTCAAACAAGAGGGTGGTTCAGTTTTGCGTGGGAGTGAAGGTTGCAACAAAGCTACATCGTCGGTTGGGCGAAGCGATACAGTCTCGCGATTCTTCTTTCGCTGGCGGCCACGGCACTGGTTTTTCCGTGTTCATTACGCGCACAGGAATCGGGAGCCAGCTCGCCAAATCTCAATTTGATCCTCGATTCTTTGGAACGAATCGAAGAGCAGAACCCGGCCCTCTCTCGGCCCTACGAAGTGACCCGGGAATATAAAGTATTCCGGGAAGACGATCCCACTCCCGTCTCCGTTTTAACCGCCCAAATCAGCTTTACTCCTCCGGAAACCAAAACATTCCAAATCACCAGGGCGGAGGGCAGCCCAAGAGGTAAAAGGATCGTAAACACCATCTTGCAGCAGGAAATAGCTTCCGCTAAGGACGGTCACCGCGGCGACATCACCCGATCCAATTACGACTTCGCCTTCCTCCGCGAGCAAAACTTTGGTGCGGCTCCGGAGTACGTGCTGCACATCATTCCCAAGCGCAAGGAGAGGGGCCTGCTCCTGGGAGATATCTGGGTGGACGCCAAGACGTTCCGTATCCGTCAGATCGTTGGAGTCCCGCTCCGGAATCCCTCGATCTGGGTCGAGGACCTACACATCACCGTGCAATTTGCCGACGTGAACGCCATGTGGATACCCGTTTCCGTGGACGCCATCGCGACCATCCACTTCCTTGGCATCTTCACGCTCTCCGGCATTGATGTGCCGCCCACCACCGCTTCTTCCGCGCCAATCCCCTGATTACCGGAATCCCTAGAACTGGAACAGCATTCGTAATTCCTCTCAAGTCCTGATAAGTCCTCTTATTCGTCATGTGGCTTTTGGCCGATTCCCAGTTGACGATAATCCCGTTTATCGAGACTCACGTAGCAATCAGACTTAAGGCAGTGGCAGGTTGTAGAGGAAATTTAAACGCAGTTCGATATTCGGCCCTTTGAAGGCGTCGGGTAGTTGCTCGAAACGTGCGGAGGCGCGGATGGCGGAAACCGTAGCGTTGTCCAACTGCTTATTCCCGGAACTTGATTCAACCATAGGCGTGCGCGCCAGTTTCCCGTTCTTCTGAATTGTGAAACGGACGACGACTTTCCCTTTCAGTCCCGCAGACGCTTCCTGCGGCATTTGCGCGTACCAATTGCGCTTGGTTTCGTCCACCAAATGATTCAAAAAAGGCCCGAAGTCCACGCCTTCGTGTGGGGTCAATATTTGAACGGCCTTATTGAGCTGTTCGGTCTCAATGGACTGCGCTGGAATTGCCTGCTGAGCGTTGGCAAATCCGTGAGGCACTGTTAGCCAACCCATCCCAGCGAGGACAACAACGATGGAGCCACACAGAGAAGAGAGCCGGAGCTTGGACATAGGCACCTCCTCGAAGCACAGAGAGAGAAATGGCAGGACCTAACATCAGGCTAACATCTCGTTTTCTGGGGGGGCAAGTCCTGATAAGTCCTCTTCTCGGAAACTGGCTTTCCCACATTCCGATAATCCCGTTTATCAGGACTTGGGAGACGACGAGAGACACCCAGGCTACTCATATCTCAGAGCAGTCAGTGGATCCCCTTGAGCAGCGCGCCGGGCCGGAAAAATGCAGGCGGCCAGACCGACTACGGCCACAACTATGACTACGGCGGCAAAGGTAAATCGATCGAGGACCGAAACACCCCAGACCTGGCTGGCCATGAAACGCGTCAGGCCGAGGCTCGCAAGGACGCCGATGACTATGCCGGTCCCAATCAGTCCGAGACCTTTCTTGAGGACCATCCGCAGGATATCGCTCTGCTGCGCGCCAAGCGCCGTTCGCACCCCGATCTCATGCGTCTGCAGCGACACCGTATATGCCATCACACTGAAGACTCCGATCATGACCAATACGAGACCGATTCCCGCAAAAACGCTGAAAACGATGAGACTGAATTTCGGCCCTGCATACGAGAACCGTTTCAAATGGTCTTCGAGCGAACCCGTCATCGTTAGTGCGACATTGGAATCCACCGCCCAAATTTCCCGCCGAACGCTCGCCAGCATCAAAAGCGGGTCGGCCGTAGTCCTCACAAGAATTCCGCGATTGAAAGCTCCTGTGATGGCGTATGGAGCAAAAGCCTCCGGCATGGGCGAATCTCGCACGCCTTGGTTCTTGGCGTCTCCGACAATCCCAACGATCTCGAAGTAGGCGTTATGAGGCGCATCTGCCACCCGATCGAGAAGATCAAATTTAATGGTTTTTCCGATGGGGTCCTCCTGCTGGAAATAGTTGCGTGCGAGCAGCTGGCTGATCACCACAACATGCCTCGCGGAAGCGACGTCGGTTTCCGAAAGTAATCGACCCCGTATTAAATGGCGTCCCAGCGTTTGAAAATAGCCCTCGCTGGACAACTGCAGCTGGGCTTTCCAGCTCTCGGAGTGCGTCTTGCCAGGCACGGTTATTTCGCTTTCGATTCCCCCGTACGGAGGCAGCGAGGCGGTTTCCGTGGCAGCGACAACGCCGGGTAACACGGTTACACGCTGCAGAACTTGCTGGAAGAAGAGTCTCTTGGTGTCTGCCGCATCGTAACGCCCTTTCGGGAACGGCAGCCTCACAACTAGGACGTTGGTGGAATTAAAACCGAGATCTACTCGTTCAAGCGCGAAGAGGGTGCGTATCATCAGGCCGGCGCCGATGAGCAGAAGAATCGAGAGCGCCACCTCAGCGATCACCAGCCCGCCGCGCAACTTGCCATGCCGGTAGCCCGCGCTCACACCTTTGCCGGTCCCGGCGAGCCGGCTTTGCAATTCACCGCGTACAGCGTGAATGGCGGGTGCGAGGCCACAGAGGAGCGTCGTCAATGTGGAGATTCCCATCGCGAACAATAGTGCCCTCGGATTCAGGGCGATCACCGCGTTAGGTGGGACTCCAATGGAGGGAAGCACCGCCACAACTGCTTTCAAGCCAAAATAAGCTAGGAAGCAACCGAGAATACAGCTGGCGACCGACAGAATGAAACTTTCCACTAAGAGTTGCCTGACCAGCTGAAATCGGCTGGCGCCCAGGGATGCCCGGATGGCAATTTCCCTCTCGCGTGCTGTCGCACGGGCTAGCAGCAAATTGGCCACGTTGGCACACGCAATCAAGAAAAGCATCAGGACCGCCGCCAATAGCGCGTAGAGCGTGCCTTTAAAGTCTCCGACTTCCCAGTCGGCCAGTGTTTTCGTCAGCAGCGTGAACTGCTTTGGATAATCTTTCTCGTAGATGGTCGAGAGCCGCCTCGCAATCACGTCGAGATCCGCCGCTGCCGTTTTCAGACTCACTCCGGGTTTAAGCCGTCCTCTGGCGACAAGATACAGCGGGAATCCTATCTGGCTGTTGATGACGCCGTCATGAGTCAGACTAATGGGCATCCAGATGTCGCGGTTGCCAATAAGGAATCGAGGGGGCGTGATCCCAATAAGCGTCGTCGGCGTGCCGTTCAGGGTGAAGGTCGTCCCCACAATCTTCGGATCGCGATTGAACCGCCTAATCCACAGTGGGTAGCTCATCATAAAGACGGGCGGCGAATCGGGTTTCGCGTCCTCAGGCGTAATCCACCGTCCCAACAATGGCATCACCCCAGAAAACTCAAAGGTATTTCCGGTCACCCAACAGCCATCGAATTGTTCTGCTCCCGCGCCATTGGAATAAAGGACATCCATGCCGCTGTAACCAATTACGTCCTCGAACACGTTGTTTTGTTCGCGGAAATCCATAAACTCCGGGACAGAGAAATCTCCCCGTCCGTCCTCAAGAGGCCGAGTAACGTCGTGGATGAAGAAATGAGTTAACCGGTCAGCGTTTTTGTAGGGGTATGGTTCCAGCAGGATAGCGTCAATCGCACTGAAGATCACAGTTGTTGCACCGATCCCCAGCGCGAGGGCCAAAACCGCCAAACTGGTGAAGCGGGAATCTTTGCTGAGGGTTCGCAATCCGAAGCGCAGGTCTCGCCACAGCCAGTTCAGATGAAGCACACGATGCTCCGATCCTGCGACGTCCACAACTGCTGCGAAGGGAACGTGGATCGTGGGAAATTGATAATTTTTCCCTCCACCGCAAATATCGGAGGCATTGCAAACCCAGGATTTGGATGTCAAACGCCTCCGTGGCGGGGCCGATTATATGCCCAAGTCCTAATAATTCCTCTTATCGGAAAGTGGCGCGCATTGTGCCAACACTCACGACATCGAACAAATATGAGAGCCGCTTCCAAGGTCGCGGTCATGATCACCGCGGCGGACGTGATCGTACTCACGTTCGCGGACTTCCCGCTCGCGAACATTGCGGTCGTGTTCATGTTCGGCGCCCAGACTAGAATTGCTACTTGCCTTTGTGGACGAGGATGCTGCCGTTGAAACTGCGGACGCTTATCTCTACACCGCCCCCATTGAGGGCGCCGCGGGCGGAATTATCCAGCTTCAGCTTGATCATTCCGTCGGACTCCGATCTCCGAGCGCTGCCTGAAGCAGCCGCCAGCGGTTTAAAATCGAAGCCTTGATCGAGGTAGATGTCGCCCTGATCGCTGCGCATGTTCAGGCTGGCGTGCAGATCCGCCGGCAGCGTCAGGTCGATCCGGCCGTTGAGCGTGCTGAACGAAGATGGCTTTTTCGAATCGAGCCGCACCACAGTCGCACTGATGCGGCCATTGAGCGAATGAGCCACGATGCTGCCGCCCACTTGGTCAAGCGTAATCCCGCCATTCGTGCTTTCGAGGTCCATCTCCCCGACCACCCCTTGTACCTGGACGCTTCCATTCGTCACCTTCAATGAGAGTCCGCTGCCAACGGGCACTTGCAGGTCAACGTTACCGCCGTTGAAGCCCTCATGAATCGTCACGACGTTATTGTCTTCTTCGGAGCTCAGGTCGCCCGGCTGGCTTAACCGTTTCATGCCTCGCGCCTCTTCGGGCACAAGTCTTTCACGCTCGTGTTCCCGCGCTCCTTCGATGATCACTTCGTTTCCGTTGTGTCCGTGCACACTGATGTTGCCCATAAGCATGTGCAGAACGATTTTCGCTGGCTGCGCCGCGTGGCTCAGCTGCACCACGATCCGGTTGGGATTGGCTGCCTGTTCGCGAGTCGCTTGCACACCCACAGCCGCGGGGGCAAGACCGACCGCCAGCAGGACCCAGCGCAGCGAAGAAAGGTGGTAGAACCTCCACGTCCCAATTCGCGATTGCATCTCTCGCCTCATTCTTACGAGCTCACCAACTACGAACGATGAACGAAAATCCCACCGTTCACCGTGTTGATTTGAATTCGCGGCCCGCCCGAACCAATCTGGCCGTTGCCGACTCGACCGCTCCGAAAAACAATTGGGCTACTTTTGTCCTTTCCTTCCGTTATCACCGGAAAATCCGTGTAGACGTCACCGTTGACCGTTGCATAACGCAGCCTAGCGGCAAGGTCTGGCCGGAAGTAGAGATGCACCGAACCGTTCACAGTAGAAAACCCACAGTCAGCTACAGGGTTCGCCGCGAACATCGCCTTCACTTCGCCATTAACGGTCGCGGCCTCGCCCGCTCCGCTCACCGCCTCCAGATCAACTCTGCCATTGACGTTGCGGACCTCGAAGCCTCCGGAGACGTCTTCGACTCGAATGTCGCCTTCGTTCACGGTGTTCAGGTTTACTTTCGTTGCCGTTGGCACGTGTATTTCGAAATCGAACCGCACCCGATAAGGGCTGTCTCCTATCTGGATGTGAGCGTTCTCGCAGTCTCCCGTGCCGGAGCTGAAGCCCAAGAAGGACGGTTGCTGAATGCACGCTACAATACGGTTGCCTTTTTGAATGATGTTCACGCGCACCTCGCGCTTTGCTCGCTCGATATCGTCACTGCTGTTGCCACGTACCGTTTCGCCGGCAGTTAGCCGGATTTCGCTCTTGCCGTCACCGATCACATGAATTGACCCGGTGACGTTACGAACCTCCAACTCAGGTGCGCCCGACACCTGAAACGTCTTTTGCACCGCAGGCTGCGGCTCTGAAAGTGTGCAGCAGTCGCTCGCTCGCGCTACCCAAAAGAAGAAACCTAGGACGAAAATGCCCAGCGTCAGCGCGGCGCCAATCCACAAACGCAACGCCCAGCGAATGATTTTGTTTAGCGAACTCATAGGCCCTCCTTGTTCCAATGTGCCAAACCCCAGATGGCACGTTGCCGTACCTCCGGACTGTATGCAGGATCGGTGCTCACTTTCTGCAAAAACGCCCGCGCCGCCGGTGGCCGCAGCTCGATAAAGCTGTCCACCAACGCCACCTGCAGGAGCGGAGATTTCTGATACGCAAACGCTTCGATTAACCCGTTTGTCACGGCCGTCGCATATTCGCCGCCATTTCCGGCGGGTTGCAGCGCGTCGAGAGCGGCCAGCCGGACGTCCGCGCTCCGGTCGTACTGGAGCGAATGCAGCAGCGCCTGCACAATCTGCGAGTCCGGCTTATCGATGCGCTTGCTGTAGCTGACACCCTCAAGCCGGTCATTTGCGGACTCCTGTTGCAACATCGAAAGCACTACCAGCTTGTCGGTGGCTCGCACCTCTTCACGCAGCGCAGCGATCGCCTCGGCTTGATCGTCTCGGGTCGCCCGGCTGTTGCCGCGCAGCCACCATCCGCCTCCGAAGGCCGCCAGCAGCGCCGCCAGAGTCAGCGCGGCCGGTAAGGGACGGAGCCAACCGAACCACGCCCCGTGTATGCTGCCCTGCGCATCACGGGGCGCATAAGCCGCGAGCATTGCTTCGAATCGACGGCGCTGCTGCGGATCGGCCTCAGCTTCCGGCAATTGTCCCAGCTCACTCCAGAAAGCGGTCAGGTCGGCACAATCCCCACAACTTTCCAAGTGCTTCTCGAGCCACGCGCGCTCTACTGAACTCAGCTCATCTTGCCAATAATCCGGCAGATACCGTTCGGCCTGCGCGCACGGATCGTCAGGCGCTGTTTGGTTACTCATGTTTCTTCCTCCCGGCAATCTCTAGGTAGCGCTCCCGTAATTCGCGCATAGCGCGGTGCACACGCACCTTGACTGCTCCGACATCGCATTTCAGTAGTTGTGCGATGGCTTCGTAGCGCAGCCCCTGAAAGCGGCTGAGCACCAGAATTTCGCGTTTGCTCTCGGGCAGTTGCCTCATCGCTCTCGCCAGATGCTGACGGCATTGGCTCTGCTCTGCTGGATCGCCCGCCGCAGCCGGAACGCCAAGAGCATCGTCCCACTCGATCTCTCCATGGCACTTGCGCAGGTAGTCGACTCGAGCGTGCCGAGCGATCTGGTACATCCACGTGACAAAACGGCTGCCGCTGCGGTAAGTGCGGTGGTACTTCAAGATGCGAAAGAAGACCTCTTGCACCAAGTCTTCGCTGACCGCACGATTGCCGATCGTGCGTAGGTAGAAGTTCAAAAGTCCCGCGTGATGGCGGTCGAATAATGGCCCAAGCGCCTGCACGTCGCCAT
>Ga0206953_1105_pt1 | contig 15794 bp, 21 predicted proteins | sample Alteio_BWOrgHeat_36_FD_152977 | JGI IMG/M metagenome (GOLD analysis project Ga0206953, IMG submission 152977) | Enriched cells from forest soil in Barre Woods Harvard Forest LTER site, Petersham, Massachusetts, United States -... | ecosystem: Environmental > Terrestrial > Soil > Temperate forest >...
CCCTGTGCTCATTTTGTACTTTCTAAAAATACCATATTTAGAAATTTGTTTATCTATTCTATAAAGCCTGGCGAACCCATCACCATTAAAAGGATGTAGAGTATCTGTTTGTAAATTATTTAGCTCGTCAAGACTGTCAATTGTTTTAATCTGCCTATTGAGAAAATTTAAACTATCAAAAGCATTATTAAAAACATAATTTGAAATGGAGTCAGAGGTTTTTGCAGTTGATGTGTTGCCAGTTTGATTTCTGCAAGAGAATAGAACTAATCCCACCAAGCAGAAGGCAACAATTATATAGAGTTTTTGGAGGTTCATTTTATTTCAAATTTATTGCAACTATATTGAGCACGTAAATGAGTTTTGAATTTTAATTTATAATTTGAAATCCCCAGCCTTATTGTCATACCAAAGAAAATATTTTCCTTTTGGCAGGTTGTAGCAATCAATTGAAATGGCTGTCCCTGTTTTTAATATAACCCCGTTTTCATTATAAAGTCTATACCACGATTCCCGTGAAAATAGAATTACGTTCGATTGCTCATTTATAGTAAAGGTTACTTCGCTCATTTTTGAAATAAATTCCTTTGGTCGTGATAAACGAGGTCTACCGGAATAATCTATTTGTTTTATGCGAACCAAGTTTTTGCCAGCATTCGGTTTGAGCTGAAATTCATAGGAGTTTTCTGTACTGTCTCCTTTCCCATCTACTTCTCCGACATAAACCCATTCTAAATAACGATATTGCTCAATTATAAAAGGAAGTTTGCCAATCTCATTTTTTGTTTTCCATTTTAGAAGCCCTTCATCCGAAACGTCCATGTTTGAAAGCTCAAAACTGCTCTTTGGGGTTGAATTATCTATAATAACTTTTGGCCTGCAATTGTTTCTATGTATTATCACAATATTTACAGAGTCTCCAATCTTAAAATTCAAAGACCTGAGGTCAATTTTAAATGCGGATTCATTTTCAAAAGAAATTTCCTTTCCATTGACTAACACTCGTTGAGTACAAAACAAACTACCATTTTCTGGGGGAGGATTTTGAACAAACACATCTTTTCCTGTGTACTTTCCATTCAGATTCATGGTGTTTTGACCAAAGCAGTTCAGCGACAGAAATATTAAGAGGTATTTGAGGTGGTTGGTTTTCATTATTGATGCTAAATTTTGCAATTTATTTTATGAGATAACCAATTTTAATTCCAACATTAATATTCGGAGCCCAAAATGTACCTACTGACCGCAGTGCATCACCTACAAGGTCTCCATGATTTTCGCCAGTTAGAATGTATTGGTTTTCCAAGGGTGTTAAATTGTTGTAAGCATTTGAATAATATCTTACTCCAAATCCTCCGTAATACTCAAATACAAGTTTGCTTTTATAAACCGTCAGATTACCCCATTTCAATGTTAAGCACGATATTTCTTTGTGAATAATATAATCCTTTTCATATCGGGAAGTTGAAGGAATTGCAATACTATCAGCAAAATTGAAAGTCACATTTTTGTATAGGTATTCAATTGAAAAATAACCTCCTGTTGACCGCTCTTTATTTTTATAGAATTTAATCTCGGCTTTAAAAAGGTCTCCATTTCTTTTCTCGGTAGAAGGAAAATATTTTCCATATTCTATATAGGCGGATATGTTATTGTGAATTTTAAATTCAGTCCCAACTCTGTAAGAGAATCCTCCGAAAACATCAATGAAACCTAAAACGGGAACTTTGATGATGAACTTTGGATTTACTAAACTATCTGGTCGCAAGAATGGCTTTTGTCCAAACCCATTCAGGTACAAGAGAAAAAGAAATAGGTATATAAGGTGTTTGAGTTTCATTGCTTTTTTATCTTTTCTAAATCATTATAATCAGAAAAAAGCACATGCTCTTTTTTACTATAAGAAATCCCACTTCTCTGAATCTTAATTGTTTGTTTCACTTCCTCATATTTTTTTGTATCACAATAAACTTTAAAAAAATAATGTACTTCTCTTTTTATTGTCCCATCTTTCCGATAATATTTCCAGTTTCCCCATTTAATAGGTGCATCACTTGTTCCCATTCCAACTCCACAAGTATCACCACCCATGCAATAATCATAATGTTCAGTATGTTCTAACCGTCCATTTTTATAGAAGTATTTTAAATCGCCAACTAACATAGGGAAAAGATAACCCCATTGGCAACCTTCAAATATGAGGTGCCCGAAGGGTTTATTATACACTTTCAAATAGTGTGGTTCCAATGGATAGATAACAAGACTGTCCTGATGACTAAAATGCTGTGGAGAATATGAATATGAACCAGTTGTTAAAAACCAATGCCGTTTATAAATTCTATATGGTGTCTTAGCTTTGCTTTTGTATATGTTAAGCGTATCCAAAGGCATTTCTGGATGAGGGTTGCAAGTGTTTTTTCCTGTATAAGATATTTGCCCAAAGCAATCTAATCCCACAACACAGAAGGCACCAATTATATAGAGTTTTTGGAGATTCATTTGCTATTTGAATTTAATTCCAAACCACTTTCTTTATATTTCAATTCATATTTGAAAGCCCCATCCTTTTTGTAATACTTCCAGGTATCTCTGCGGATTAGTAAGGTACTGTTTGTGCGTTCTGCAAGCCCCTGGCAGTCCACATTCCCATTTTTAAAATAATATGTTATGATATAAAACCGGTCAACGAAATTTAATTGTTTGCCATCAGACATTAATATGCTGTATTCGGATTTGAAAATTCTATTCATCTCCATTTTCCCATTTCTTCTAAACAATGTGTCGGATAACATAAAACCAAGTCTGTTGTAATTCTCAACTCGTTTAACCTTCCCGTTTTTCCAATAATAAACGTGCCTTCCTATTGGCGAATAATTTTCTGTTATTTGTCCGTAGTGAAGTCTGATGTGCCTGAACATGCCAGCCTCCTTGACTTTTCCGTTTGCAAAAGAGAGCGTTTGGTTTAGTATTTCAATTGTAATCGTATCAATTTTAGAAACATCAACAATTTTCCAATCCTGAGCATTTGCTATTGAAAAAATAAAAAGGGATAAAAAATAAATTATAACATTCGGTTTCAATTTCATAAGATTAACAAAAATTAATAAAATGCTCCACAGATACGAAATCCGAATTGTTCATCAATTGCATATTTAGATAAAAAATCGGAATTCAAAAATGTATTAAATGGGAGCCCATCCATGTCTGCGTTTTTCCACGATAAACGTTGGTAGTAAATGCTAATGCGAACAAAGTCCAACCACTTCCATTTTTGCTTTACAAATTGACTGGTATTACGGAAGAACGCCATTGGTTTACAAGCAAGTTCAATGCTAAAATTGACAGGAACATCGACACTTATAAAATCCGGCCCATTATTATTAGGGTTAATGAATTTATTTGAAAATGAACCGTTAATCGGGAAGCCGTAACTTCCTTTTTTTACTATCAACATTAACCCTCCGTACTGTTGTGGATAAGGAGAAAACATAATTCCAATTGACTGAAAATAATTTCCCCAGTGTCTATATGTGGTATTGCCGTTCAGACTTTGATTCAAAATACTTGCCCTTGAAGAATCTGCCTGATTTGTTAACCCGTTTTTGTATGCAGAATTAAAATCATTTATGAACTGACTTGTATAATTATTTGACCACAATCCTTTAAACCCCTTCAATTCGGCAACAACACCCAAAACCATTTTTTTATTAAAAAGACGGGCTAAATTGATTCCAAGACTACCTGAAAAACCTTGTCCCGCCTGATTTACTTTGCCTTGTTGCGAGTACATGAAACCATAAGAACCTGTAAAAAGGGTATTGTTTTGAGTTGAATCTTTTTGTAAAAATTTCCAGTAGGTTTGTAGCTTGCTTTTTTGACCGTAGGAATTTAACACTATGTTATCAGTTGTGCTATTTCTGGGAATGCCACTTAATTCAGAAGGATTTTCACCCATGAGTTCCTTTGTATCAAAGCTCTGAATTCGGCCATTTAAAATAGTATCGTATTCATTTAATTTGACAGCACCATTTTTTCTAAAACGAATGTAATGCCTTCCGATTGCTTCTTTTGAGTAGTAAAATTCTGCTATTTCATGGCTTGTTTTTCCTTTATTTTTTTTCAAGTCAAAAATCCCAAAATCTTTATTAACGTCTTTTTTTAAAAAACCATTTTCAAAAAAGAGCAAATCAAATATTCTTCCCTTTTTATCTTGTAGCTCATAAAGTCCACTTAATTTAACGATAGAGTCAGAATTACTTATTTCATTTTGGTTAAATAGAATTTTATCTCCCGATGATATGTCAAAGCCATAGGGGTATAACTCGTTCTTTTTACCATTTGTATAATGAACATAACTTTTAAATTTTCCTTTCTTTTTTGGTGCTATTTTCAAGAGACTGTCGTAATATTCAGCGCAAAAACCAGTGAAGGCTTTATTTGTATATACACTGTCACAATCACAATACACGTTTGCCTTTTGTCCCCAACAATTCAGCGACAGGAATATTAAAAGGTATTTGAGGTGGTTGAGTTTCATTATTGATACTGAATTAACGTCCGTATAAAGCTATGATAAACACCACAAAGGAAATGTAAAATCCAATTGTTATCATATTCGTCCTTTTTCTTAGAATTGTTGCTCTTTCATCTTCTAGTGAGTTGTATTTCAATGGATAGATTTTCCAATAGTTTAGAATGACATTTTTATCAATATTAAAATACTTATTTAAACCGATTGGTGGTTTCCTTTCTAATGCTAATAAGTAATTATAATTAAACCAAGTCCTTAAAAGAGCTAAGAGCCCAGCAATTGCTAAGAAAGTTGTAGTAACCCAATCGTCATGTACTTCAACGAATGATAGTATCATTTTCATGTTTTAAGTATAAATCACGAACCTTAAACAACCGCAATAGGCTAATGCTATTTGGGCTTTCAGGGTCATTTGTGTTCGTCCCATAATAGTTCCTTTCCTGTTTCTCGTTCCTTGCAAATTAAATTAAACCTAAACTTTCCCCTTTTAACCGTTTTCATTCCTGTACCACACAATCCATAAAACCCTTTATATGTTTTTTCTCCAACAATTACTCCGTATGGGAAACCAAAAGGGAGTCCGTCTTGAATCTTGAACTTCATAAAATCAGAAAGGACAATAGAGCTATTTTTCTTTATGCTGCCGATATATTTCCCCTGAACTTTAATTGAATCAAGGTCAAATCCTGTTTTATTGAAAATCTCAATTTTCAATTTTTGCCCAAAGCAATTCAATGGCACAAGTATCAGAAGGTATTTTAAATATTTTAATTGCATTGTGAATATTAATTCGTTCAATTACCAAACAGTATGCGTATTTTCTTTACAGCCCTCATAATTAAAAGATGGAAAGGCTTCATGAATTTGTTTTAATATCTGAACCACCCTTGCGTTCTCTTTATTTTTTGATTCATAGATATCCGGACAAGAATACCAGTAGTAATTATATTTTCCATTTATATTGGATTCAATTAGGTAAGTTATACCATCTGAATGTCCAATTTTGAAATCCGGTATTTTGTTTTGACAAGGTAAGTTGTCAAAATTCAATTTTAGTAATTTACGCTTGAGTTGATTGTATTCAATTAAAGGCTTTACCGTTGATACTTTGAAAGAATCAACCTGTGAATAAAGTGAATCCCAATTCTTAGCAATGCTAAGGTCTTCTATGTATTTTCCATAACAGTGATAGTTCCAGCTTCTCCAACCATCATCGCACTTTTTTACTATAAGGACACTTCTATGGGTAAACATTTCATAAATTTTCCAAATTCTCACTTCAAATGAATCGTTCTGATTTGTTATAGAAGGTAAGTTTAAACTTTGCTCGTAATATATTTTTTGACTGAAATAAGGGTCAATTAATGTATCTGACTTTTTATTTATTTGCGAATGAGAGCTATTCGTATTTCGGCAACTAAAAAGTATAACAATAAGTCCACAAATCAATTTTGTAATTGGAAGCAATTTCCTATTCACCTTGTATTTATTTGAGATTGGTTCCATTAGTTTTTATTTTTCACTTCCTTTAATGTGAATTTGTAATTGGTATCATAATCAAAATCATCCAATTCTGATTTGTATTTAATTCTGGCAACGGGCCTATCATATTTCATTTGTTTGACTTTGGGTTGTTTGTGAAGAGTCACAGTAAATTTATACGGGTCAAATCCATCCTTGACAGAACTATCAGGCATAACAGTATTAAACTCTATTTCCTTTTCAATATAATCTTTCTTGCAGAATCTGAAAAAGTAGTCTTTCTGAAAATCACAATCAAATTTAAAAACCAGTCGCTTGTATGAGACGTGATTTGAGCTGTCTGTTTTAAAAGTTGATTTTATTCCGTGCTGACTAAAATTATTTTCAGAGGACAGAACTGTATTTTTATTTCCTTTTTGTGAAATCAAAATTCTGACATTTGAAAAATCACCACTATCAAGCGCTAATTCTGTATTAACCCGGATTTTTGAATTGGAATTTTTTGTAGTGTCAGTATTATCTGTATTGTTCTGTTCGGTCAGGTGCTTGTCAATTTTATCGAAATATTCAGAGAACAAATTCTCCAGTAATGAATCGCCTTTTTCATTGAGTCTCCCATCTTTTGTTATTCCCAAGTACGGAGTAGTCCAAAGCATCCCATCGGAACTTATTTTTACTTCACTCACTTTTTTCCCTTTCACATCGTAAAATTCTAACAAACCATCCACGTAAGGTGTGCCGATTTCACCCCAGGAAAAATTTGAGGAATCCATAATGATTTTCCGAAACGAAATAATAAATGAGGAATCAATATCTACCGAGTCATTTTTTTCAAATGGACTATTATCATCGGCTTTGTTTTCAAAGAGCTTTCCTCTTATTGCATCCGTTGACGGGAAGATGAGTTGATTCTTTGTAATACACGAGCACATGGAATCGTAATGTTCTTTACCTAATGGTATTTCATTACAATTTTGTTTTGATTCAGAGGAGCAGCCCCAGAATCCAATAATTCCCAATGCTATCAAGGCTACTACTATTTGAGTTTTCAGGTTCATTTGAGCTTATTTCGTTTTCAATTAGAGTACTTACATACTCTTCATGTACTTTAACAATTCTTCATAAGTTGAATAAGGTATGATGAAAGCCTTTCTTTTTCTGCCTACATAAATTGTTACTTCACAATATTGCCCCCACCCGTGATTAAAGTTTTTACTCCAAATCTTTTCAATTTGCACTAAATTCATTAATAAGCCATTTGTTAGGGTCTTTTTGAAATTTTCCTTTTCACCTTGGGAAAATGCAACTTCTATTGTTGTATCCTTTTTATAAAGCAAAAGATGAAAAGGGTAGATGTCCATAATTTCAAGACAGGTATTATGTTTCTGCACAATAAAATTTAGTTCCTTCTCCCCATTTTTTATGGACGGAATTGCCTTTTCAATTAACGATTTATGTTTTTTACTATGCAGACTGTCGGTTTGTGCCCGGCAATTCAGCGAGACAAGTATCAGGAGATATTTTAAATATCTTAATCCCATATACTATTGTACAATCATTTTGACTGATTGGACAACTTCACAATTGTGAAGCACATTAACATAGTAGATTCCTGAATTCACATTCTTAAAGCTGAATTGTTTAGTGAAATTGCCCTTTTCAACTTCAATTATTTCATTGGAAAGCAATTGGCCCAGAGTGCTGTAAACTCTAATAGTTAAATTGATTTTCTGATTTGAAATAAAGTCAAAAGTGAATTCTCCTTTGTTTGGATTCGGATAAAGCTTTACGTTGGTAATGTTTAATAGTTCGGAGTTTTCAGTACAAGTTTCCTTGTTAAAAATGGTAGTTAGTGCATTCAACGTTTTCGTATTGGAGCTATCCGCAAATTGAAAATCTTGTTGAACAGGTTGTTCTTTATTTGCAAGTGTAAAATCATAAATGTCATCACTGCCTATGCCTCCTTTGCGGTTTGAAGAAAGAAGCCCGGATTGGGTGTTGCCTTTAAATACAATTCCGAAATCATCATCTGTTGAATTAATTGGCTCGCCCATGTTTTCTGCCTCATTCCAAATGAGTCCTTTCTTTTGAGTTGCTTTGAAAATATCCCATCCGCCCATTCCTTTATGTCCGGCAGAAGAGAAGTATAATGTTCCGTCAGAAGCAATGAAAGGATAAAACTCATCATCTGCTGTGTTAATTTCAGGGCTGGCGTTTTGTGGCTTGCCCCATGTGTCTGTTTTCCGGTCATACTTTGAATACCAAATGTCAAATTTGCCGTAACCACCAGGCATATTAGATGCAAAAAAAAGAACATCAAGATTATTTGAGAAACTTGGTTGCCCAATCGTTGTGGGGCCAAGTGAACCTTCCGAATTCATTGGAATATCTAAAAGCATCGGCTCTCCGATTAAATCACCTTTCATAAATGAGTAGTAGATTTTGCAGGTTGCGTTTTTATTTTTAATCAACGGACATTTTGTAAAGAATATAATTCCACGTTTAGAATCTGTTGTAACAATTCCGTTTCCGCTTATATCATCTCGTTTGATTATTTGAACAGGAATTTTCCATGAACCGTTTTTTAATGATGTATAAAACATTTTAGAAAGAGATTCATCTGATTGATTTCTGTTTGAAGTAAATATTAATGTTTGATAATTATCATCAACAAATCTAGGTGCGAAGTCAGATGACGGAGAACTAAGTCCTTTATTAAGAATGACTTTGTAATTAGACTTTTGGGCAGATGAATACAAGCTAAATAAAGCAATAAGGATAATACTGAGAATGTTTTTCATTTTCATTGATTTAAAATTTCAAGTAGCCTTGAACCTTCGTTTTAATTTCTTCAATCAACTCTTCATCTATTGTACTCATCAGGAATATCAAGCACAATCATTTTCTTATCAGCTATTTCATTCTCGAATTTCGCTTAAACGCTCCTTGTGTTTTTTCTCCATCACAAATATAACGTCGGCCCAATTAATCAGTTTGGCGTTGACCCTGACTCTTGCAGAGGGCTCTGTGCCTGCCGACTGAACATTGAAGTCCTGACTGTCTTTGTACATAGTTTCAGCCGTTGCACTACGCCATTTATTTCTACTGCAAATGAAGAGTAGGTTCATCTGAGCTAATTTAATCAATTTCACTGCTCCTGTTGGTTCTCCTCACAGCAAAACTATCAAACCGTTACTGTTATTGAGTAAATGGAGGGATTGGATGAGTGGTTTACGGACTCTGATAGATTTTAAATTTGGGTCGACTTTTGGGGTCGACTTTGTTCTGCTACAATAAGCAAACTGCTGAATTATATTTTAATTCCAATCATCGTTTACCCTTCTGGTATAGAATTATCTGGCTTTTGTTCTTGACGAAAAGGCAAAGTCTCAAACCGATAATAGTAACATCATCAATCTGTTCCAGTACATCAGGTACGGTTTATTTTCATATTTTTACTTTTAACTAATAACTAAAAAAATGGCAAGGACAGACACACAGAAGAACCTCAAAAGGAAAAGAAAAATCAACGCAAAGATGTTGAAAGATGCAAACGAGTCTGCATCAAAGGATAAAGTCAGACTGAAAAAAAGAACTGATATAGAGGACTTTTTCAAATCAAAGAAAAAAGTATAACCTCTTCTCAAAGGCAGGAGGCATTGTAAAATTAGGTCTTATAGGTCACTTGATGTTAAAGGCTTTTAGAGTGGTATAGCTCTGGAAGCCTTTTTTAATGGGCTTATTGAAAGGGTACGGTGTTGAACTCCTGTAATAACGACACTTCTGGCGAATGACTCTTGTGGACTTTTAAATTTGGGTCGGCTTTTTGGGTCGACTTTGGGTTAGAGTTGTGTAAATGATGTCATCAAAATTTCAAACAATTCAACTCTTCCATAAGCCTTTTTTAATGTTGTAAATTTTATCCTGAACGGAAGGGGATTTTGTTTCAATTGGAACTTTATTTTTTAAAAGCCATTCGCAAATTGGATACATGTCATTGCTTATGGGTATTGTGAACCCAAGCTTCTTCATTCCAATTCCAGCATTATCTTTAAATACAAAACGGACGGAGCCACTTGAATACCCAGAGGAAACTATTTGTTTAAGCACGACCTTTTCAATTTTATCAATTTCAAAGTGGATGAGTTTATCTTTGAAAAATCCTCTTTTCTTTTTGAAAGTTACTTTATTGTCATAGAATGAAGTTATTCTTATGCCGTCCCATATTAGAAGCAGAATAAAAATCAAAATAAGTGGAATCAAAAAATATAATTTAATGAATGTCATTAATAACAGATAGAGCATTGCCGATACTCCCAATGAGGTAACAATAATATCTGAAATGGAATCCTTAATTTGAAATAGGAGATTCGTCTCTACTGAAATTTTAGGATTTACTTCCGTAGCCGTGTTGTCCATGAATCCAAAGTTAATTCAAATGTTATGATTTTTTCATTTCAATCCCACAACGCAGAAGGCAACAATTATGTAGAGCTTTGGGAGGTTCGTTTTATTCTCAGTTAATTTTCCCCATCATATCTTTCCGTATCCACCAGATGAGGTAATATTTTGTCTAATGGAAAATTATCACCCCAGTTGATTGCAACACTAATTTTTGAAATATCATGTTTGTGTATTTCTAATAAATCAACTGATGCTTCTGCCGTCCAAAATATATTTACTGGAAATGAAAAGGAAGTGGGAGTAATAAATTCTATTTTTGCAAATACTTTATTGTCTTCTACATGAAGCTCTAAATCCTTCATCCCAACAATCAATTGAAGATTGTGCTTCTCAAATTCTTTGATGCCTGTACCGTTGCTTCCTTTTTCAAATAATTGTCTGTTTAACTCCTTTTGAAATGAAGGATGAAAATCACTTGCGAATTCATCAAAAAATATTGTCCAGTCGTATGCCATGAATCAAATTTACTGAAATCCGATTATTCTGTATTCGTTGTTCAGGAATGTCTATAAACTCCTACAAATCCAGAACCTCAAACAACCGCAATAGGCTAATGCTATTTGAGCTTTCAGAGTCATTTGAAGTTTATTTTTCGTACTCAAAAACGTATTTGGTTAAAGTAAAATCATTGGTAACAAATATTCCATCATAGTTATAATCTGCTTCAAATAAAAGGTCATTGTTGTATTTGTAAATAATTCTATCAAAAAAGTAACGGCTTTCCCATCGCTGACGTGCTTTTCTTATTGCTTTAACAGTCGTTTTCTTTACTTTGCCAGAAGCATCCAAATTATGTATTAGAAGAAAGTTGTCGCTTGACTGCGGTCTGTCATTTCCAAGGTAAGCAGTTGTCTCAATTATTTTTCTCCTCTTATATTTTTGCTTAATGATGGGTAAGATGTCATTTTTATCAAAAGGTTTTCCTGTCCAGTTACTTGATAGGATTTTACTATCCCCGAATTTTAAAACCCATGTGCCCAGAAATTGTTTAATAAACTTGGAACTGTCATTCATGGTCATCTGGTAAACATTAATTTTAGAATATCCCCCTTTTATTAAGTTAATCGAATCCTGATGTACAATGGGTTTATCAATCCACCAAGAGCCTGTTTGTCCCCAGCCATTCAGCGACAAGAATATTAAAAGGTATTTGAGGTGGTTGAGTTTCATTTATTTCGTTTGCGATATTTCAACTAATCGTTTCCTGGCAATTAAAAATTGCTGAATGCTTCCATCAACAAAAATATGTTCCTTTATTGACCCGATTAATATTCCAATTGGAATTGCAACAATTCCACAAACTGTTGCTGACAATGCTGATGTTTCATTCCGGGAAAGAGCTATTGAGCCACCTGATGTATTGGGTGAATCAGAGCCAGAATGCCCAAGCAAGTATCCCAATGTGATACCTGTCAACACTGAAATGCCTAAGCTTTTCCCAATCTTATTCTTTCGCCACGCTTTAATTTCCTTAATGGCTGAATATTTAATTATGGTCGTATCAAATTGACTGTACTCGTAATAATATTTATCGGTCAGCACGACAATGGCTGAGTCATTTGTTTCGTATAGTCTTCCTGATATGTTTTTCCCCTTCATCGCAATTACTTTAACCATATACTGATGTTTCTTTTCAAGAGAAACCGGTTTTATGGTTTGCCCAATGCAATTCAATCCCACAAAGCAGAAGGCAACAATTATATATAGTTTTGAGAAGTTCATTTTTTTGTTGTGCTATCTATTTTCATTTTGTTCTCTGTTTTTTTTGAATCAATCGTCCTAGTCTTTACAGACTGCGTTTCATAATCAAAATCATCTGTATATATGTTGTATGCAATCCGAACATTAGGTTGGTTAAATACAATGCTATCCAATTTGGTATTTAATTTTGTAAATTGTTTAAAAAGAGTAACATCAAATACATAAGGATTAAATTTTAAATCTTTCTTCATCTTATCTGCAGGGATTTTTGTTGAAAAGCGTAGTTTTTTGTTTATGTACCCTTGTTTTGAAAAAGTGAACACGTAAACATTTTGTAATTCAAGGTCTATATTTCCGGTTGTAGGCGAATTTGAAAGATTGAATGTTTTCCATTCTTGCTCATTTTTTGTAATCGTAATTATTACTCCCTCTGAAGAACCTCCATCCAAATGAAGATTGAATTTTACACTAAGATTTGGCTGGGCAATACAGTTTAATCCCATAACTATAAAGAATAACGCTATTTGAGTTTTCAGTGACATTTTCTATCAGAATTTAATGACAACAGTTGCTTTATGTTTCAAATAAAATTTAATAAAATGCTCCGCAGATACGAAAACCAAATTGTTAATCGATTGCATATTTAGACAGAAATCAGAATTAAAAAATTTATTAAATGAAAGTATATCCATTTCTGCGTCCTTCCATCTATGTTACTCATTATTCGGTTATACTATTTTTCCAACGTTCATTGAATTTCGGACAAAATGGATTTCCAATATCTACGGTTACAGTTGATTGTTCATTAGTATCATCTTCTTTTGCATTGAAAAACATACACAGTAAAATAACTAAATCTTGAATATTCTTTAATTCTAAAACATATCTTGAAGAATCAAGGAACTCAACCTGTTTTTGTATAATACCTGCAATTTGTTTCCCATTTTTAAATACAGAATACTTGCAATTTCTATTGACAACAAATTCAAATTGGTTTCCCTTAAAATCTAACCTCCATTGTGGACGAAACCAGCTTATTTGTATTAATTTAATTTCAGTAATAATATCATTAGTAAACAAAGTGATTTTGTGGTCTCTTTTATAACCAAAGTAAATAAACTTATTATCAAAGCATTCAATCCTTCCTATCTCTTTTCGCTTTTCATCAAACAGTATATACCAGGCATTTTTTCCTATTGCGGTATCATATTCACAGGAATAAATGGGTTTGTTCACATCATTTTCGGAATAAACTAAGAAATTTAACCTTACACGCTTAATATAGTAAAACATAATTTATTCAGTTTTAACAGGCGGACTGTAAATTATTATAAATCCAAAACCTCAAACAACCGCAATAGGCTAATGCTATTTGAGTTTTGAGGGTCATTTTATATGGTGTTTGAGCATATTAAATTTTCATTTATTTAATTTCCGTTTTTCTATTTCATTCATTAATTCTGTTCTTTCCGTTTTATTCAAGTCACTGAATACCCTTATAGTTTCGCCTTTGTAACTAAATAGGATTTGTCCGATTGATTGTCTGAAAAGTATTTTTCTGTTTAACGCAATATTCTGTATTATTTTGTCCAAGATTGATAAACTATCCTCATCTGTTACGAGCCAGATGTTTGTTATCTGGTCAAGGGCATACGTTTTGGGTCTTGTTAGAAAAGTTCCTTTATTTGAAAGAGTCAAGTTTCCTTTTTCAATTGTTAATTCTTGTCTACCATTAATCAGCCATAAAAAGTGCCTCAGACCGATAAGCCCAATAAGAAAATGGATTGAAAATACGATTACAAATCCAGTTGTTATTTCAGCCTTATTTACAAAACCTTCAATAAAACCCGTAAAAAGTAGTCCGCAAGAAAACAGAGTAAAAAATAGCGTTAAGAAAGTGTTTTTGGACGTGTTCATTGCAAAAAGTTTGTCTCCATTGGGAACGCACTCAAATTTTTTTCTATTGAGACCCAAGTTGAAGAGACGGGTGTATTGATACTGAATCCCTAATAATTTGTCTTTGATATTTGGCATATTTTATTTTTAGTTATTTCATTCCCTCCAAGCAGAAGGTAATAATTATATAGAGCTTTTGAAGGTTCATTTTATTAGTCATTTGTCAATGTATGTTTTTGTTACAACTCCTAACAATCTCCAATTCCCCCATGTCTCACTTTCTCTGCCAGAGAAGAAAATGTAAATCCTGCCATTTACAGAAAGCAATTTTTGGAACTCCTCATTGGACAACTGAAATGATGTGTTGCCAATACGATTCATCGTCAGTACCACAGCACCTTTTTCATCTCTAAATTCCATTTTGCATGAGCAACTTGGACAAGGTCTATCAGTATAGTAACGAATTTCAAACTTGTTATTTATTGAAACATTTTCAAGTACATATAATCGCTCTTTAAACTTACCTGAAGGTCTTAATTCCTTACCATCGAGTCTTAGTATCCAATAGTCAATGGTATCTGGTCGTGCAAACTTATAATTGTTCGCATTAGTAATATTTGACGCAAAGCAATTCAGCGACAGGAATATTAAAAGGTATTTGAGGTGGTTTACTCTCATCATTGACCAATTAAATTATAGTAATTCTTTTCTTGCATTAAACTTCTATTGTAATAACGCCCAATCTCACCAGTTTCACCTTTCATAACCAGGCTGTCTGTATCCAATTTCAAAATTAAATGTTTTGTAAAAGCCCCATCATATTGCAGCAGTAATGTGTCGGCTGAAATTAAATATTTATACGGGGTATTCATGTATTGTACTTCTGTACAGTAATTCACAGTGTCGTTGTGAATGTTAAATACTGCATTTGAGCTTTCATCAATAGCCCATATTCCTTGCAAGAATTTTGTTTTATGTTGATTGTTTGCAATTGAATCTTGAAATTTTTTAAATCGGTCATCACCACAAGCACATTCTTTTGTATTGGAGTGACACCCCCACAATTCCGCAACGCAGAAGGCAACAATTATATAGAGTTTTTGGAGATTCATTTGCTATTTGAATTTAATTCCAAACCACTTTTTTTATATTTCAATTCATATTTGAAAGTCCCATCCTTTTTGTAATACTTCCAGGTATCTCTGCGGATTAGTAAGGTACTGTTTGTGCATTCTGCAAGCCCCTGGCAGTCCATATTCCCATTTCTAAAATAATATGTTATGATATAAAATCGGTCAACGAAATTTAATTGTTTGCCATCAGACATTAATATGCTGTATTCGGATTTAAAAATTCTATCCATCTCCATTTTTCCATTTCTTCTAAACAATGTGTCGGATAACATAAAACCAAGTCTGTTGTAATTCTCAATTCGTTTTACCTTCCCGTTTTTCCAATAATAAACGTGCCTTCCTATTGGCGAATAATTTTCTGTTATTTGTCCGTAGTGAAGTCTGATGTGTCTGAACATGCCAGTCTCCTTGACTTTTCCGTTTGCAAAACGGAGCGTTTGGTTTAGTATTTCGATTGTAGTCGTATCAATTTTAGAAACATCAACAATTTTCCAATCCTGAGCATTTGCTATTGAAAAAATAAAAAAGGATAAAAAATAAATTATAACACTCGGTTTCAATTTCATAAGATTAACACAAATTAATAA
>Ga0206953_1106_pt1 | contig 15760 bp, 11 predicted proteins | sample Alteio_BWOrgHeat_36_FD_152977 | JGI IMG/M metagenome (GOLD analysis project Ga0206953, IMG submission 152977) | Enriched cells from forest soil in Barre Woods Harvard Forest LTER site, Petersham, Massachusetts, United States -... | ecosystem: Environmental > Terrestrial > Soil > Temperate forest >...
TTCGTATATCGCAACCATTCCCGTCAGTGCCCTAACAATAAGAGGAATCCCGATTTTTTTTGCTCTATTTCGTTTCATTCTCATTTGTTCTACATAGTCTGCTGTGTGCTCTGGGTCATTCATAACGGCTGAAATTACCGACTGACCGATGAAGCTAGGTAAAAATTCATGTCCGACAGCTTCTAACTTGTCATAAATAGCCTCATAATCTGCTCGTTTGTTTCTCCCATATCGTTGTAGACCAACTTTGGAAAGTTCACCCAGGGCATCCATATGCTTCTTGCGTGCTTCTTGATACAATGGGAAGATTTTCTCCCAATCAGTACCATATTTATCAATAAGTGAAACCAGCTGCATACAATCACCAAACGCAGCCGAAGTCCCTTGTCCGAAGAAGGGATAAAAACCATGAGCAGCATCACCGACAACTGTCATAAAATCTTTGTAATACCACGGATCGGTATGGATTGTCACAAAATTTCCTACTGGATTTTGGAGAAGCTGAGAAGAAAGTTCTTTTGCAAAAGGAAGAAGCAGTGGAAAATCATTTCGCAGTAATTCTGTTACTCTATTAAATGAATTTATTTCATTTAGTGCTTTTTTGTCATTTGGATAGATAAGAAGTGATGCCAAAGAGCCGTCAAAATTTGGAAATGCCAAGATAAATTTCTCAGGTGCGCTCCAGGTGTACGCAATCCCCTTTTGTAGCTGCATGTGATTAATTTGTTCAAGCGTGATAACAAATTGTTTATATCCTCCAGGAGAATACTCTTGTGTATGTGTAGTGTTCTGTGCCTGTTGTAAAAATGGTCTGACCAAAGAATTTGCACCGTCAGCGCCAATTATTACATCACAAGTGACAGATGTAATCTTTTTTGTCTTATTATCTTGTATCAGCATCGTCTTTTTGTAGCGGTCGATGGATTGGAGTGATGTTTCGAAATGCAAAGTGACATTTTTCTTTTTACTCAGCTCTTCAAGCATCAAGGTAAGAAGGCTTGCTCGTGAGACTGCAAAGTACTGGCTTCTTTTGTCATACGTAGGGGTAAAAATAGGTTTTGAATGTTTAGAGAGTTGCGTAGAAACACCTTCGAGTGGATGTAAGTGGGGTTTGATATCTTCCCACAGTTGTGCTTTTTTTAATAAGTCTATTCCGTATGCGAGAAAAGTAATATTATATGAGCGTTTTGTGTTGGTGTCAGAAATTTCTTCTTTCGAAAGTTTTTCGTATAAATCTATTTTATACCCTCGGTTTGAAAGAAGAACAGCCAAAAAACAGCCTGCCAGTCCTCCTCCGACAATACTTATTGTTGTATTTTTCATATTCATTCCTTACTCTTTTTTATTAGTTTTATTTGTAAAAAGCGCAATCATCCCAGTTAAAATTATTGCAGAAAGAGCAACTCCCGTCCACTTTGCTTTTTTTTGCTGATTAAGATAATTTTTCCAGTGATCGTCTGCATGTTCTGGATCAGTAATAAGTGAACTGAATAATGGCGGATACAGTAGATTGGGGAAAGCGCGATACAAAGTGCTTTCCACTTTATCATAAACTGCCGTGTAATCCGCTTTTTTATACCTCAAGTATTTTAACATAACTTGTTTTGAAAGTTCTCCTAGTGTATCCATATGTCTTTTGCGTTGTAATTGATATTGTAAAAAAACGTTTTCCCAATCTTCACCGTAGCGATCAATAAGTTTTACCAATAGCATGCCATCACCAAATGCTGCGGAGGTTCCTTGTCCAAAGAAGGGATAAAAACCATGAGCGGCATCCCCCACCAATACAACGAAATCTTTGTAATACCACGGATCGGTATGAATTGTGGAAAAATTTCCATCAGGGTTTTTAAGAAGAGAAGTTGTTATCTCGTCTATTGCCGGTAATAATTCAGGAAAATTTTCAGTAAAGAACTGTTTTATTGATTTTGAAGAAGTAAGTAATTTCGATTGTTTTTTTGGAAAAATAAAGAGTGCGGATAATGAACTGTCTTTATCAGGATGAGAGATGATAAAGCTATTTTTTTGTGTCCATGTATGCTCAAATTTTTCTTCGAGATGCAATTTTTCAACTGTCTTTGGAGAAAGAAGGAATTGTTTGTAGACCCACTCTGCGTATTCTTGGACATGATTTGTTTGCTGTCCCAACTGCAGAAATGTTCTCGTCAGCGAATTTGTTCCATCGGCGCCAATAACAACATCGCAAGAAATTATTCCTTGTTTTTTTGTTTTGTCGTTCTGCATAATAATTGTTTTATCATGGCGGTTTATTGACTGTAAAATTGTCTGATAGTGAATAGAAACCAATTTGTGACGTGCCGCCTGCTCTAAAAGAATGCCTGCCAAACGGGCACGGGAAATTATATAATACGGCATTTTTTTGCTGTCAGTTATGTTTTTGATCCGCTGCGATGCATAAGGAATATGGGTAATTGAGCCTTTGAGTTCAAAAAGATACGGATGAACTACTTCCCACAGGCCTGCTTCTTTGAGAAGCTCTAACGCATAGCCGTAAAGGATAATATTGTATGAGCGTTTTGATGATTCTTTGGTAATTTCCTCTTGAGAAAAACGATCATAAATTGTTACTTTGTAGCCTCTGTTTGCAAGCAAAACCGCAAGAAAACTTCCTGCAAGGCCACAACCAACGATGGCTATCTTTTTATTTTTAGTATTTTGCATTTAATTGTCTTATAATATATCAGTTATGCGAATGTTTTTCAAGTATATAAAGTTAAAATTGCCTCAAAAAATAATCTTATAGTTTGCAAAAATCGCTCAAGTGCTGTATAATCTTTTGCTATACAATATATATTATGAAGAAAATAAGTGCGGCTTTGTCAACAGTAATTCTTGTAATTTTTGTGGCAGCTATTCTTGTATTAAGTGTGCGTGGTCTGCCTGGCAATCCTACACAAACAGAATTAAATACTACATACTGGAAAGACAACGGGCCATTTGAATTATCTCCTGAAAGAGGTCGGTATGCTCTTATTTATTCTCTTGTTGAGGACCATTCGTTTCAATTGCCAACAGATATTGCAAAGTTCACCTCTCCAGATGTAGGTTTTTTAAACGGTCATTATGTAACTATTTTTGCACCATCGATATCTTTATTAGGAATTCCCGGATATGTCATCGGCAAACATTTTGATGCTGCTCAATTTGGCACGTTCTTGTGGATCGCCATTTTTGCACTGCTTAATGTTCTTCTTATCCGCGCGATAGCAATTCGTATGGGAGCAAATTCGATTGCAGCCTCACTTGCAGGTCTTATCTTTTTGTTTGCGACACCTGCTTTTGCATATGCAGTTACTTTGTACGAACATCACGTTTCTACCTTTTTAATTCTTTTATCTTTCTATTTGTTGATCAGATTTAACACTGTTTGGTCATTGATTTTAATTTGGATCTTATATGGTTTTGCTTTTACTGTTGATTATCCGAATTTATTCATGATGTTTCCGATTGCTTTGGCTGCATTTTTCAAAAGTGCTACGATTTCTCAAATACGTGAAAAAGTTTCAATCAAGATTTCTTTCCCGCGCATTTTGGCAGTGCTTGCAGTTATTATTCCACTTATTTTGTTTTTGTGGATTAACCAACAGTCTTATCATAATCCTTTTCAATTGTCCGGGACGGTTGCTCGTGTTTTTGGTGTAAGGGATAACGGCACTCCTATTCTTTGGCAGGATGTATATAAGTCAACATTAGCGAAGACCGGACAAAACGCTAACTTACCTCCTCCCGGGTCAATTTTCACCTTTTTTAAACCGAGAAATATGCTCAACGGTCTGTATATCCTTCTTATTAGTCCCGATAGAGGTGTCGTAGTATATACACCAATTATGCTTTTAGGAGTATTTGGCTTGTACCTTGCAGCCAAGAAAAAGGATAAATATCTTCCGATTACACTTAGTGTTATAGCAGTTGATTTAGTGCTTTATGCAATGTGGGGTGATCCTTATGGGGGATGGGCGTTTGGAGCTCGATATCTTATTCCAGCGTACGCAGTTCTTTCAATTTATCTTGCATTACTTCTCACTTATTTGGGCAAACACAGACTCTTTGTTTTACTCTTTTTTGTTGTTCTCAGCTATTCAATTATGGTAAATTCCGTTGGCGCTCTTACCTCAAACAGTAATCCGCCGAAAGTCGAAGCAGATGCATTATCGAATCAAGTTCATCAGCGCGTTGAGTACACATATATCAGAAATGTTAACGAACTTAACCAAAACTTGATAAAATCATATGTTTTTGAATCGTATGCAGGAAATTATTTATCTGCATGGCAGTATTACAGTTATATTACAATTTTTATTCTATCGATTGCTGCTATTCTTATTATCAATCTTCATATAGCAATACGAAAAAAACATAAAGAAGGAGGAAAACATGCGTTGGAATCTTAGTTCATTAAGTTTGAGTTTTGACATTAAGCGAGAAAATCTGCAAAAAATTGGAAATTGGCTTGAGAAGCATGCAGTTGTCATCATTTTTTTCTTCTGTGCAATGCTTTCTATCGCCAATTTTTTGTACTACCTCTCAAACGGTTTGGGTGTTGCATATAATGATGCACGGTCTCATTTGGATATTGCAAGACGTGTTGTTGAAAACCTCAAACCCGGTTTTGCACAGCTTGGTAGTGTGTGGCTGCCGCTTCCCCATCTTTTGGCAACACTGACTGTTTGGGACAATTTTATGTGGCATTCGGGTCTGGCAGGTGCATTGCAATCTATGATCGCTTACGTTGCAACAGGTATCCTCATTTATAAAATTCTCAAAACTCTTGGGATCAACATTCTTGGGAGAATCACCGGTGTTTTGGTATTTGCCCTCAATCTTAATATTTTATATATGCAGTCCACAGCTATGACGGAACTTTTGCTACTTGGGACAATGACCGCAGGAGTGTATGAACTGATTCAATGGCACAAAGACAATGATAACTACCGACTGATTAAATCTGCATTTTGGATAATGCTTGCAACAATGATCCGCTATGATGGCTGGTTTTTACTTATTTACTCAACGGTTCTTTTAATTATTCATGGGTTGAGAAAATTCGGCTATAAAACAACGGAGGGGTTGGTCATCTTATTTTGTACTCTTGGTGGTTTTGGCATTTTGTTATGGATATTTTGGAACTGGATTATTTTTAAAGATCCGTTGTATTTTATCTTTGGGCCATACGCTGCAGCAACACAACAGCAGCAAATTGCAGCTGCAGGGGAGTTGAGAACACAGCACAATCTTCTCGCATCTGCAGAAACATATATGTATGCGCTTATTTATAATGCTGGCATGCTTAATACTATTTTTGCATTCTTTGGGATGATTTTATTCTGGTTTGATAAAAAGATATCAGGCAGTCTTCGTCTTGCAGCAACGGCACTTCTTGCTCCGTTTATCTTTAACATTTTGGCTCTTTATTTAGGACAGTCGGTTCTTTTTATTCAAGGATTAAACGGTAACTCATGGTTTAATGTGCGATATGGACTTATGATGATTCCGTCAATTGCAGTTTTTGACGGCTATTTAATATCACGTTTGCGTTCTGTCCGATATATTCTTTTAGCATTGGTACTTTTTGTTACGTTTTTTTCGTTTGCAAACCGTGATGCCGTGACGATTGATGATGCTATTTTTGGAGCGAGTGGCAAAAATGTGACACAGATAAGTGGATGGCTGAGTGATCATGCTACCAACAAGCCTGGGTTTGTTTTAATTTCTGTGGCATCTCACGATGCGATCATTTTCTCATCAGGTCTGCAAATGAGCAGGTTTATCCACGAAGGAACAGGACAATACTGGACTTTGGCAATTGAACATCCCGCTTACTGGGCACGATGGATTGTCATGCGTACCAATGATTTAAACGATCAGACGTTTAAACTTATTCATAATAATCCCGAGTTTAAAAACGACTACACTCTTGAAGCAAAATATCCTTTTGCCGATGTTTATGAAATTAAGCCACAGTATGTAAAAAATCTGTACACTCAGCCGGTCCCTGGATTAAACAACTAGATTGTTTTTTTTCATCAAGCATATCGTTTATAATACATATTACCTATGTTTACGAAGGAAGATATATTGTTTTTACTTGCCGCTATTTTATTTGGCATCTCAATTTTACTTTTTGTCATGCAGTTTTTTTTAACTCCTAAAAGTGTGCCACACACTCCCCAGAAACAATGGCAAATTGAGTCAATTGATACGATGAAATATTCACGGGACATGGCAAGGCAAGACTTGAATAATGCTAACTTCGTTAACGAAGTAGACAAGCAGATGTCACTGATTGCTGCAACTGGTGCAAATTATGTTGCAATTGACACTCCCTACGACCAAGAATTTATTCCTGTTCTTGCAGTATGGGTGCAATCTGCTCGTGCGCATGGCTTGCATGTATGGTTCCGTGGAAATTTTTCCGGCTGGGAAGGATGGTTTAATTACCCACCAATAACAGAGCAGGAGCATACCGAAAAAATTAAGGAATTTATTCTCAGCAATAGAACACTCTTTCAAGATGGGGATATTTTTACTTCATGTCCTGAGTGTGAAAATGGCATAAAACTTAATACCGGCGATCCAAATGTTGTTGCTTCTTATAGATCATTCCTGATCAGTGAATATATGACTTCAAAAGATGCTTTTGCAGAAATTGACAAAAATGTGTCTACCGGCTACTTTTCAATGAACGCCGATGTGGCCCGAGCAGTTATGGATAGGCAAACTACCAAAGAATTAGGCGGAATAGTTGTCATTGATCACTACGTATTGACTCCAGAACAGCTTGCAGATGACGCAGCATCAATTGCGGCACAAAGTGGAGGCAAAATCATCTTGGGTGAATTTGGCGCGCCAATTCCTGATATTCATGGCAATATGACTGATGAACAGCAAAAAGAATGGCTGTCACAATCTCTACAGATGCTCTCCGGTGTTACCGACTTAATCGGTATTAATTATTGGGTAGATAAAGGCGGCTCAACGGCTCTTTGGAATCCCAATAACGCTCCAAAACCGGCAGTTGCCGTTTTAACAGGATATTATCAGAAAGAATTATAAATCTTATAGGTTTATATTAATCTACTTCAAAAAAATCTTTTTTAAAAAAAATACTACAAAACATTCTTATTTAATTAAATATAAAAGAGGCACTTGACAATACTATATTCATATGATAAAATCCCATATACTAATTATATAGGTCGTTTAAGACCTTTCGAAATTATGTATATAAAAGCTTTAGCAGTATCATCAATCGCAGCAGCACTCTCACTGAGTGTCGCTCTTCCTGCATTCGCAACGGAAACTCCTAACTTTGGCTCCTGTCTTAATCCTCAGTGGGCACAGACACAATCTAACTATAATAGTAATGGTGGCAATGGTGTTGTCGGTGTAGGTTCTTTCTCAGGTACTGATAATATTTATTCTTCAAACGGCAATGTTCTGCAATGTTTGTGTACAGATGGTGGACAAGGATATCAAACAAATTGGCTTAATGCATCTAATCTTTCTCAAAGTGATATCGATTATTTGAGAGCTCAAGGCTGGATTTATATTCCTGATGGTAGTAAAGGATGGGGCTTGGATAAAGCTCCTTATTTAGCAAAAAACAGCACATATGCATGTACGACATGTACACCTACTCCTACGGCTACACCAACACCTAGTGTTACGGTAACTCCAACAGTTACTCCTACACCAGGGCCGACAGATACACCAACCCCTGGACCGACTGCAACTCCTACTCCTGGAACACAGGTAGGTGCTGCTGCTGCAAATAATTTGGCTGACACAGGAAACTCCCTTCTTATCTATATCTCTCTTCTTGCAGGAGCCGCATCCCTTATGCTTGGGATGATACTGAGAAAATACAGTAAATAATCTGCACATCGCAGAAGAAAGGCTCATATGAAAAAAATCCTCTCTTGGTTTCTCATTATCCAGAGTCTCTCGTTATTAACTGTTGCTGCATATCAAGTCTATTTGCACGAAACTCCAGCGTTATTGTCATTTCAAAATTATCAGGCAGTGCACACAACAGTACAAGGTGTTGCTCCTAGCCATATTACCATTTCTTCTTTAGGAATTGATCTTCCTGTGTATAAAGCAACAATTGTTGATAATGTCTGGCCAACAACTACAACCGGAGCTTCATATCTTACCTCATCTCCTCTACCGGGGAAAAAAGGAAACAGTGTAATTTACGCACATAATTGGATAAGTTTGTTTGGCAAATTGGTAAACGCTCGGGTTGGCGATCAAGTCGTGGTAACCTATCCAAACGGTACAAAAAAGATTTTTGTCATTGCATATACTTCTGTTGTTACTCCTGACGAAGCGACAATTCTTGCTCCGTCAAGTGATACACGGCTAACACTATATACCTGCACAGGATTTCTTGATTCACACAGGTTTGTTGCCGTTGCTATCCTCAAAAGTTAAAATTTTTTGGTCTTCGTTTATTTTATATATTTAGCATAAGTAAATACAAAAAACCCCACTCAGAATGAGCAGGGCTTTTTGATGGGATACGCTTTGATAGTACTAATTAAGCGTATTATTTGAACCGGTTACGTTAACGGTTACATTTGAATTTGCATTTCCCGTTTTAATGCTTGTACCTCCACCGGTATTGGAATTGGCTTTATTGTCTCCTGTTCCAACAACTGAAGTGACTGCATTAACGATAAAACTCAAATTCGTCTGTATAACAGTAAGTGGATTGCTACTGGATACAGTAACAGTGTTATTTGAATTTTGCCCGTTATGTTTGACGGTTATGTCAGTATTTGTATTGCAACCGCATGCAGGTGTTATCATCGCATCATTTGATGAACCGCCGACAGTGACGTTTACATTACTTTTTGCATTTCCGGTTGTAATATTTGTTGTGCCTTTAGTATTGCCATTGGCAGTATTGCCGCCGGTACCAGCTATTGAGCCAACAGTATTCACTATGACCGATCCGTTTCCTTGTACAACTGTTGTGTTTGTATTACTTGAAACGTTGACTGTGTTGTTAGACTTATCGCCATTGCCAGAAACAGTAATGCTGGTCTTTGCGAATGCAACAGGAGCGATAGCTCCCACAATAATTGCTGCAGTTGCAGCTGCTGTTGCTAGTCTTCTTGTAAAATTCATTATTCTCACCTCCTTTCATATAAAGATATACTGGGCGGGTTTGCTCTGTTTTAATCCTTTAAATTTATAAATACTAAATTTTATTGAAAATAGAAAACAATGGAGCGAGAGATCTCCTGCCTCGATCCTATGAAGTGCCGAAAAATTTAAAGATGATACGAAGTGATTCTTGAGGCTGAGTTCCGCACTTCTAGGAACCCAGCCTCAAGTCCAAAAAAAAACCTTTTGAACTCTCCCAAAAACAGAATTCAAAAGGTTAAATAATTTCTCGTTGGACAGATAATCATTTTCTAGATATTAGAATAAAATAATTGCTCTGCTTTGTCAATTGATGCAAAAAGAATCCAACTATATCAAAATAAACGACTGACAATCAAAACGATTATTATTGTTAACCGCAGGTATACAAAGTATCTAAATAGGATCGAAAAGAGAGCTTATTTGATTGATTGATAGAACAATTTATTCATTAGCAATAAAGTTTTTTGAATCATTTTTTGTATACCTATAGCAAGACTCGACTTGTCAAAATTGATACAAAATTATACCATAGAATCTCATGAAGTTTTTCGTTTATCTGTTCTCTGTTCTTCTTGTTACCGCATTACTCTTTGGCGGATTGTGGTATTACTACGGATCGGATTTTATTCATTCAATAGCTATAAATTCTCCAATTCCAGATTTTTTGATGATTAATAAAAACAACCAGGTAACACTTTTAGATTTTTGGACACCTGTTGTTGCAAAAACACAAGGAAGTTCGGGGAATTTACCAGATTTAACGGCACAATCGGTCTTGATGTATGACTTAACGGGTAATAAAGTACTTTATGAAAAAGATCCCAATGCACGCCGTCCCATGGCGTCACTTACAAAAATTATGACTGCAGTTATTGCTCTTGAAAGTCCAAAGCCAGACGATAGGTATCAGGTCACAAAAGATGATATTGTCGGCAGTGATAGCATGGGTGTGAGTGCTGGTGAGACATATAATTTACAAGATTTATTATACGGTCTTGTTTTGCATTCTGGCAATGATGCTGCCGAAGTTTTGGCACATAATTACCCTGGAGGAAGATCAGCTTTTATTCAAGCAATGAATAACAAAGCAAAAGCACTTGGCATGCTCAATACTCATTATTCAAATCCGTCAGGATTGCAGGGAGATGGTATACAATATACGACGACCTATGATCTTTTGGTTTTAACAAAATATGCTCTTGAGCATTACCCATTATTTGCACAAGTTGTATCAATGGCATCGTATGATATTCCGCAGACAAGTGATCATGTCGAAATTCAACTAGATAATGAAACCAACTTGTTGACTACATATCCAGGTGTTAAAGGTGTAAAAGATGGATATACGCCTGAGGCAGGTCTTTGTCTTGTTACTTACTTAGAGTATGGTGGACACCAAATTATCGGAATTATTCTCAACAGTCAGGATCGTCGTGGTGAAATGAAAGAACTTCTTGATTATTCTCTTGAAATGGACGGTGTTACTCCCCCACCTTATACAGGGGGTTAAAAAATATAGCATAAATTATCCTATAATATTGATTCTTTTTCCATCTCCTAGTATAATAGTTGCATGCTACATGAAACTATAGAGGGTATGGAATCCGGGAGAAAATTTATACGAGGCGAAAAAATTCATAGAGGTGGCCAAGGTATAATTTTTAAATTACATGAAGGTCGTACTACTTATGCCGGTAAATTTCCTCAGACAAGGTGGAATTTTTTTGCATTTTCACCAGAAAGCAATTTACCTGACGTGGTAGATCCCTTTGACATTATTAATAGTAGGTACAGGTTTGAGCGAGAAGCAGAGCTACAGCAAATTGTACATCATCAAGGCATTACGCCTGTTGTTTTGTTCGATAGAACTGCAGTAAATGGAGAGCCTTTTCTTGTCACACGTCTAGCGACAAGTGATTTAGAAATGCATGTTTTACTCCATGGAGAACTTCCTGCAGAAAGCGCGTATGTGTTGAGTGAAACTATTGCTGAGGCCCTTGCTGCGCTTCATAATGAAAGTATTATCTTCTCCGATTTAAAACCTAGTAATGTATTACTTTTTAAAAACAGAAAAGGTGTGATGAAAGGGAGATTAACAGATTTTGGGGGTGCTGGATATTCTGATAGACCTAATACGCTAGTCGCTGACAAAAATTATAAGGCTCCAGAATTTGATGAAACCGTCCATAGTGAACGTGCCGAATTTACATTAGATCAATATGGTTGGGCAAAAGGAATTGTTGGTCCTTCATTTACCGGCCAACTAGGCAAACCTAATTCTTCTCGTGTTATGATTCCAAAAGGAAGAACTATTTGGGAGGATGTAGTGGCTCCCATTGCTGCTCGGGCAAGTGCCAAAAATCCTGCTCAAAGATATCCTTCTATGGGGGAACTTGTTAATGATTTACAAGAAGGAAGAAAACGTATAATAAAAGCTCTCAAGAAACAACAAACAATTCTTCCTTGATTGTTGATTTTTTTAGTATGTAAACTAAAAAAAGTATTAATACAATATAAATAGCTCATCAGTTATGGGCTCAGTCTGAACGTAATAGTTGAATAAAAAACATTGACAGATCAATATTTTCATACTACGATAAATATATTATGTTCGTCTACCCACAGAATATTTTGTTACTAATGCCGGCTTAATAGCCGGTTTTTCGTTGGGTTGGGAAGGAGGTGAGGAGAATGAATATTAAAAGATTTTTAATCGGTGGAACAGCAGGCGCAGTATTGGTTGGGTTAGCTATTGTTCCTGCAATCGCAAATGATTGGCCGGTAAATCATACATCGGTAGGAACTAATGGAGACAAAAACGCAAGAGTTTTTAATCCAGAAAATGAATTATCTACTTCTAAATGTACCAATACCGTTACAGGAAAACCTGTTATCAACGTAACGCAAAAAGTACAAAATGATCCGGATTCTTCCATAACAGGTAACTGGGCTTTTGATTACTTTGCCAGGCACATTACTGTTTGGAAAACAACTGTTGCGGATACATACTGTGCTATTGTTATCTATGATGGTAATTTCTATGCAGTACCTGGACAACTCGGTCCTGAAAGTCCCGTAGGTGGCGATGCTATTACAACATCTACAAACGCACCGGTAAACGGACCATTTAGCGGTGGAGAAAGAGCAACCATTACAAATGCAACTCTTTTGGCCACGCCAACATGGACAACCAACGGCAATGTTGGAACCTTTAACTATAAAGGTGATCTTAATGGCAACAAACCAGGATCAGTTGTATGGCAAGATCAATATTTCACTTCCGGTTATACCAGTAACGATGACTGGTGGGGTTGGAAGTATGATGGCGGAAGTCATGGAACGTGGATTAACGCGATAAGCGGTAATTCTGGTAATATACTTTAGTTTGAGGTTTATAAATACCTTTTGAAACAACCCATCATACAGGTGGGTTGTTTTTTTGTTTTATTTGGTTAAGCAGCGGTTCCCAGGACAGTCTTGTCAAAAAGACCTTCAATACTTGTCACACCGGAAGCACGTTGAAGTTTACTAATAATATCTTTTTGTTTCACTGAGTCTTTTTCTTTTTGTCGAATCAATTCTATTCCGTGTTTATAAGCTGGCAAGGCAGGATTAGTATACACTGTATAGCGTAAGAGATCTAAATAGCGAATAGTGCTAGTATCGAAATAGTTTTCAAAATGTTCTTCTGCATAGGTATCTAATCGGTCATCAATTCTCGGAATTAATGTTTGAAGGGGTGTCAATTCTGCCTCTTCGGGTTCTGAAATTTCAGGCCGTGTAGAAAGTTCTTCATAGCGTGGTCTTATGGTTGAAGAATAGTGACTCATGACTAAATATTTGAGTTCTGGAGTTGAACTATCCCAACTCAGCTGTTTTGCCATAAGCGCCAGTCGGTTTGTAAACGAGTTATCAAGCGCATCCAATCCTGTATTGCCTGAACTGTCTCTTACATACTTCATGACCACTTCTTCTTCCTGTTTTTTTAGCGAGAGCTCTCTTCGTGCGATATGGCTAAAAAGTAATGTTGCCTGGTGACGGTCAAGATCTTTTGGTGTTTCGTTCCTCTTGCCATCTTCACCAGGCCAATATTTTTTTCCAAACCAAGTTACACTTCCGACATTTTGAACATCAGGGGCTATATTTGTCCAATTAACTCTGCTGAGTAAATCATCAATTTTTGTCCTTGTCGTTATTAGCGCAGCACGCACTTCAGCTGTAAGCTCTAACCCATCAAGCGATTCACCAAAACGAAGAATCGTCTCAACAGGGTTTGCTTCCATTTCCGCAGCCGAAGCACCTTTAGTAACATGTACCCTGACTTCAGGGGCAGGAGTTGCTACAGCTCCATTTCCGTTTGTTGCTGCTTCAGCAGTTAAATCGGCTGCTCTAGCCTGTCCACCTTTAGCAGAAGCAACGGCAGTGACAGCACCACCAGATCTATCTGCAGCTACATAGACAACTCTAGATCCTGAATCCGCGGTGTCTTCTGCAGGGAGTAGAAACTTGCTTCTACTTACTAATCCTGCTAATTTTATACCAATGCTATCCAGTCCTCGTGGTGTTCTTACATTAGGCAAGCGAGCAAGTGTTGCATCTAATTCTTTTAATATAGCACTGATAGTACTGCCGGGTGGTTCTCCATCTGCTAAAACAGCCAATCTGGCTCTTATGTCTATTGCACTAGTTACTGTTGCTTCAGTTGAAGTTATTGCTGTAGCTATTTCAGCTATCCCTGTAACATCAAAAATCTCTCCTCTAGGGAAGAGTGCTCTCATTGCTACCTTTAATGGATCAGGAATACGTGTTTTTCTATTGACTGCTAAACGACCTATGGCCATTGCTTCATTAATTTCAGACTTAACTTCTTCATATCGCTCACTGATAAGCGATCCATCGTTAGAATCAGGGGGAGTAAGGATATAAACAAGATGATCATATGAAAGATGAGGATCCGTAAGTGCTCTTCGAAATTCCCGACTTTCAACTTGATGTGTTGTTGCCTGAGTGAGAGCTTGGTATAAAAGATCAGCTAACTGCACATTCCTTTGTGCTATAACTGCTTCATTTTGCTCGTCTCTAATTATTTTTTCATGGACTGCAGGGATAGCGACGAGGCCTGTCAATTGCCTACGTTTTTGTTCCTCGCTATCCTCAGGTAAGGTAAGATCGTTTATAGCTGTTAAAGCACTAAAAAAAATGGCATCATAGCGTCGATTTGTACTTCTCATCCTGTTTGCCATAATATTAAGTCCAAAAGCAAGTTCACTTTTTTCTGTGTCTGTTTCTCCAAAAAACATGTGAAAACCTTCACGATCCTCAAATACTTCTCTTTTCCCTTTCCTAACAATACCAAGGTACGATTTTGTAGAAGACTCAGGTTTATTGCGAAGCTCATCAGTGTTGACGAGGAGCATAATTGCAGCAAGCGCGGGATATTTTTCTGAAATTCCTTCAGGAACAAGATATGCCCATTCAGTGAGAAGATGACCTGCAAAACGTGATGGGTCTATCTCAGCTTGTCTCTGAGTTTGCGGTCTGACAAGCTCAAATGCTTGGTGTGTTGTAAAATGTTTGCCCTCTGGGAATATACCTGCGGCTTTTAAATCATCAGTAATATCCACTCCAGTAGGGATAAAACCAGGCTCGTTTTGTTTCTTTTTCAATAGTTCTGCTATCCTGTGGAGACCGTCATATGCTACTTGACGATATCCTCCAGGGGCTTTTGGATCTGCTCTTCGGATAATCTGAACGGGTATTTTATCATTGAGGGGTTGACTGAAACTTTTCAAGCCTGCAAGAGTGGCCGGATGTAGCGCACCTAAAGCAAAATTACCCTCCATAAGATCTGTAAAATTGAGTGGAACTGTACCTTCACCAGATTGGACAGCATCTTTTGGCATCCCATGTTTACCAGTTTCAGCCGCTGTCGCCATATTGAGAGGAATTATAGCAAAAAAATATTACTATGGGAATATATCTTCCCCTTGTCTTCTTCTCGCAGGTGCAAATGCAGGCTGTCCCTCGACTTCACCTAAATAGCGAACTACATGATTGACGTCCATTGGTGATTCATTTCTGAATTCTTGCATTGTTGGTCGGTGTCCAAGTATCCTCATTACTCGTCTATATTCAGCCCAAACCTCCTGATCGGTATATTTCCTAAATTCTGTACTTATCGGCATCGATGCAACTTCTTTTTCCATTTCCTCAGGGGGAAGTGTTACCAAATACTCAAGCCTTCTTCTTGCAGCTGCAAATTTATGTGGTCCACCCTCATCAGTTTTCCCAAAATACTTTATATACACTCCGAGAGCAAACGTGGGTTCTCCCGCTGCTCTTAACTTTGCAATATCGGCTGATGATGGCGTATGTCCGAAAACATCCTCTGTCAATCTTCTCCATTCTTCTACAATAGCAGCGGCAGATGAGGGTTTTGATAAATGTCTTTCTTTACTTGTTAATTCTTTCATTTCATCAAGTTGAGCTTGTATATCGGGATCAACAGAGGATACTTTTTTAGCGAATGTTTTCAATTCCTGCATTCGTCCAATCCTTACACCCATAACTTTTCTATGATCGG
>Ga0206953_1095_pt3 | contig 15592 bp, 12 predicted proteins | sample Alteio_BWOrgHeat_36_FD_152977 | JGI IMG/M metagenome (GOLD analysis project Ga0206953, IMG submission 152977) | Enriched cells from forest soil in Barre Woods Harvard Forest LTER site, Petersham, Massachusetts, United States -... | ecosystem: Environmental > Terrestrial > Soil > Temperate forest >...
CAGAGAGCATGGCGTTCGATAGCGCCTTAACGGCGGCGATGGCAGGCCGGTTACTGCCATTCGGGCAGCCGCCAAAAACTGATCTTTAGCCATCCAGGTAACGGTAGCGAGCATTGCGAGACCCTCCGGTTCCAAGTACAGTACTCTCAGAATTCGAGACGCCTGCGAACAGATCGCTGGATACACATAATAAGAGGCCACGTGGATTCGATGGATGAAAACCAAAATAACTGGGCAGCGCTAGAGGGAGTTTTGGCCAGCTTGAAAAGGGTCTCCGTGCTTGTCGTTGGGGACTTAATGCTGGACGAATATCTCTACGGTACTATCGATCGCATTTCGCCGGAAGCCCCCGTTGGGGTACTGGACTGGCGTTCGCGGAGGTCGTGGCTCGGGGGAGCAGCGAACGTAGCACACAACCTCGTCCGATTGGGGTGCACAACTTTTCTCTCTGGCGTTGTGGGCTCAGATCGACCGGCTGAGGAGTTGTTGCAGGCCGCCGGCGATCTGGGAATTGATACCACTTCCATAATTACCGAGTCCAGGCGCCCGACGACGGTAAAGACCCGAGTTATTGCACACGGACACCAGGTGATACGCATCGACAGGGAAGCTCGGCACGCAATCGATGACTCCATATCAGAGCTGCTCTTAGACCAGTTCAAGCAGTGTCTCCCTCGTATCGATGGCGTGATTTTATCTGACTATGCTAAGGGCGTATTACGACCCGACCTTTGCGCTTCCGTGATAACCGCAGCGAGTCGAAAAGGCATACCCGTATTGGTTGACCCGAAAGGACATGATTTCTCGAAATATCGAGGCGCCTTTCTGCTGACCCCGAACAAGAAAGAGTTGGCGGAAGCAACCCAGATGCCCGTTCAGAGTGATTCCGATATTCGCAAGGCTGCAGAACGGCTCCTTGCCCTTGTCGAGTGTCAAGCGATTCTGGTGACGCGTGGAGAGGAGGGCATGTCCCTGTATAGAGCTGGCGGAGAAGAAACGCACATCCAAGCGGAAGTGCGAGACGTATTTGATATCACCGGCGCAGGCGACACCGTCATCAGCATGTTCGGGCGTGTCTTTTTTGCAGGCGCAGATTTACTCCCGGCCGCCCAACTCGCCAATATTGCAGCCGGGGTGAAGGTCGGAAAGCTTGGCACGGCTACCGTAACTGCGGAAGAAATCGTAGGTTGGTTCCGTCAACGAGAGACCCAGTCCAAAGAAAAGGTCGTTGAGCTATCTCAACTGAAGCAAATTGTCAGCCTGCAACATTCACAAGGAAAAAGGGTCGTCTTCACAAACGGATGCTTTGATTTGCTTCACGTTGGGCACGTTCACTTTCTCAAGAAGGCGAAGACGCTCGGCCATCTGCTCATCGTGGCAATTAACGATGACGCCTCAGTTAAAAGGATTAAGGGAAACGGACGCCCTTTGATCAACGCGGCGGATCGCGCCAGAATCATCGCGGCGCTAGAATCGGTAGACTACGTCGTTACCTTTTCCGGCCTGACACCACTGCATATGATTGAGGAATTGATGCCCGATGTGTTAGTCAAAGGCGGAACCTATAAATTAGAAGAAGTAGTGGGACGAAGAGAGGTGGAGAAATATGGCGGGAGAGTCGAGTTAATCCCCACCATTGACAATCAGTCGAGCTCGCAGATCATGAAAGAAATCGCCACGCGCTATCGGCTCGCTAACCAACCTTCCAAGTAGCCGTCGGGGAGCTCAGCGGGAAAGTTCCGCTTCAAAGTTCTGTCTCGATGGCCCGGCTGACCCGATACTGCCAAAGCCCAATCAATCCTAGCGTGGTGATTACGACGTATGTTGCGGCCTGCGCGACCAGAATGTAGGTAGCCGCGTCTGTTTGGGTGAAGTTGAAGGGCATCAACACCGTAACGGCAACGAATTGAAAAATTCCAAGAGCTCCCGGCGTAGAGGGCAACACGTTCCCGAGTGCCAGGCCTGTTGATAACAACAGGGCGACGGAGAAGACAAGGCGCATTCCGAGCGCATATGCGAGGATCACGGCGGATGTCGCATCCAGTGTCCAGATGATAGTGGAGAACGCGCAGACCTTAAATAACCTCAACGGGTTTCGAACCGCTATCAGCGCCAGCGACACGCTCGCGGCAATGTCGTGCAACCGACTTTTAGTTACTGGGCCCACCGGAAGGCGTGCGATGAATCCTGTGCGGGCACGATCGATTTTGGCCAACGCCAGGAGCAAAGCAGCTCCTCCAAGGGTGCCAATCGTAACAAGCAGCAACAGTCGAGACAGCCAGAGCGGTTTTAGGGCGAGCGTCAGGGACATGAGCGAAGCCATGACTACTAAAACGACGAGCTCGATTACGCGCTCAGTCAGAGCCATAGTAAAAACGTATGTTTTCGTGAGCCGGGAGCGCGAACTAATCATTACCGTCCGCACCAGTTCGCCGGCCCGCGCGGGAAGATAGGCGTTGGCAAGGTAGCCGACCGAACTAGCCCATAACACGGTGGTGGGCGCAAGTTTCTCCTTCGCAGTGAGTAAGAGCCTCCAACGCATGGCCCGCGCGACGTAGGACAGCGTGCTGCAACCGCATGCGAGGAGTAGGTACTTCAAGCGGCAGTGGGAGACGATGATCCAAGCCCGCTGCCAGTCAACGCCGCGCAGCGCGAAATAAAGCAGAGCGCCGGCCAATCCGATTGCCGCCGGCCATTTCCAAAATGAGGACGCGGGTTTCGGGTGAACATCCAAGGCGGCCGAAGCTTCAGCACCCACTTGCACCCTTCACGCCTTCGCCAAAATACTTTCATCGGACACGCTGTCCCGCAACGGCTGCCCCGGGCCATGCTCGAAATTAATGCGCTCCTCCTCGATGACGAGCGGTCGCTTTTGCACAAGCGTGTGAATTGTCCCGACGTATTCTCCTAAAATGCCAATAAACATCATCTGCAGGGACATGAACAAAAATACTCCGATCACGAGGGGAGCTATTCCAGCCGAAAACCTGCTCCAGAAGATCAGCTTGTAAACGAGATAAGCGAGCGATACAAGCACGCACAATAGAGAGCAGGCGAATCCTAAGAAGGTCACGACGCGCAAGGGAACTTTCGAGAGGCTGGTAATCGCGAGCATCGCAAGGTCGTACAACGAATAGAAATTATTTTTGGTAATGCCCCGCTTCCGCACCGGTTGATGATACGGGATTTCAAAGTGAGGCATGCCGATCTCCGCGATTATCCCGCGGAAGTACGGATAGGGATCGTCAAACTGCTTGATGATGTCCACGACCCGGCGGTCGAAAAGACCGAATCCAGTGAAGTTTTCATAAGTCTCGACGCCAGAGAGTTGGTTCACCAGCTTGTAGTATTGCTTGCGGATCCAGAACATAAGGCCGTTTTCATCGCTGGCCGCCTTGACTCCGATCACAACCGGGTAGCCTTCTTCCCATTTTCGGATGATGTCTACGATCATTTCAGGCGGATCTTGGAGGTCGGCGACAATGCCGATTACGGCATCACCTGACGCTTGATAAAGCGCGTGCATCGGAGAACGCACGTGGCCGAAGTTCCGAGTGTTGCGGATTACCTTCACATTCCTATCCAGGGCAGCGATAACTTTGAGTTCACGTAGGGTGTTATCTCGCGACGCATTGTCGATAAAAATGTGCTCGTATTCATACTCACCTGCCTCAATTATCGCTGCCCGCACGCGCTCATACACCTCGCGCACGTTGCCTTCTTCGTTATAGCAAGGGGTGAGGATCGTAATGGTCTTGGGCATAAAAAGGAGTCAGGCGATCTTCAGACGATGTGGAGGGATGGCGTAACATACGCCCTCCCAGCAGTCCTCGGCGTAACGCCGCAAAACTAGATGACATTGTGACGAAATCAAATGGACAAGATTTGAAATTTGCCACAAGTGATCGCTTCGATGATAAGTACAGACGGCTAAAACCGGTTGATATCGACGTAGGACTTGAGAGGCACCGCGTAGCGCTTCCGGTTCCACGCCCTCGATATCAATCTTGATGTAGGTACGGGGAAATGACCACTGTATGCTATCTAGTCTTTGACATTCCCAGGTTGCAGATTCAATCCGCAGTGGAACTGCCTCTAATTTGGCCAATGTTTGAGTTAATTGTGGCGTGAACATCAACAGGCATTCCCCTTCTTACTCGTCGTACCGAAGAGATCGAGTATCGACACCGTCGTGTTGCACTGCATACCATGCATACAACTCGCGTATGCAAGCCCGCATATCCGAGAACTCGTATTCACTGATTTCGTTCAGCAGTAACGAATTATCGGCCGTGTACTCTGGAGCCAACCCCCTAGCCCTGACTGTTATTTCGGGATTTCGTCCGGAGACCTCTCCCACGATGCTAGCCAACTGTGTCAGGGCAACGCCTGCGCCTGTGCAGACGTTGTATGCCTTATAGTGTGCCGCGTGTTCGACGAACCATTCCGTTATTCTTGCTAGATCGTTGACGTACAGGTAATCAAAAATGACATCTTGTCGGATGATGATGGGTATCCCTTTTAGGACGCGGCAACAGGCATTAGAGATAAAGCGAACCGTATAGTCTTCGTACTTACCGAACACGCCGAAGAGCCTCAGGTCAACAATTCGCTCGGAGCGCTCGATATGTTTCGCGCAAATATATTTTGAAAATCCGTATGGGTCTTTCGGAACCGAGGTGTCGAAATAATCTTCCCGTACGCGGGTGGGCAGGCCGGTACGATCGTACTCGGCTCCTGAGCCGAAGTGAATCATCTTTCCAAACAATCCATCGTTTCGGACCAGGTTGAAAAACATGCGGCAATTTTGGTCAAGCATGTCCGCTGGGGCTCCCAGGCGCCGGTTGGACCGCGTCGTCGCTGTGTGCACGATCACATCAAAGTGATTCGTACATAGATATTTCCGCACTGCGATAGCATCGACCAAATCTAATTCAGAGGACAATGGTGCTGAAACATCATAGCGGCCCGCAAAGTATTCCGCGAGATTCCGACCGATGAAACCTGAGCCGCCGGTAATCAGGAGTTTCATATTGAGTCCAAGCCTTCGAGAGCGGAATCAAGCGGCTCGCTTAACAAATCGGAGAGTTCTTGAAGCCGACACTCCATTATTCGTGCACCAGCTCCACGATCATGTTCTGCGCGAACTCATCGCGGTCGAGGAACGGCCACAGATCCTCGAGCGGCTTGGAAACAAAAGACCCGTCCGGGCGCTGAATCGAAGTTACTCGTGGCGCCCTGACTTCGTCTGGAATTACCTTGACGTCACATACGACCGGTCCGGGCATGTGCAGGACTCGACGTACTTGGTCGCGCAAGTCTCGCTGGTTTTCAATTATGGCGGAGCCTAAGCCATAGGCAGCGGCAACTTTGCGGAAATCGGGTAAGTAAACGCCGGTCGCTTCGCTGCAGCCGATCGAGGGCTGCCCGAAGAAACTGGTCTGCGAGGCACGAATGGAAGCGTAGCCATCGTTGTTCAGGATGAAGAACTTGATCGGCAACCGGAGATGCGCGATGGTGGCCAGTTCTTGAATGTTCAGTTGAAAGCCGCCGTCCCCATCCACACAGACAGTGCGCTTTCCCCCGCTTCCAATGCATACTCCGATGCTGGCTGGAATGGCGAATCCCATGGCTCCGAGCCCAGCCGTATGGTAGACGCGCTGATCGCGCCGTGCGCGATAGGCAAATAGGAAAATTTCGATTCCGCTACCCGAGCTGCCAGAGACTAACTGATCCTCGGCAACGACTTCTTGGCGGATCACTTCAGCCAGATGGTAAACGCTGACGCGGCCCTCCGGTGCCCGATGCTCTGGTTGCACGATTGGATAGCGCGCCTTCCAATCTTGGCATCGTCGCAACCAGCAGCTACGGTCGCGCGGCTTGATTCCCGAACGTTGATTGAGAAGTTCGCGTATGAACTCGCCCGCATCGGAACAAATGGTCGCGTTGATGAACTCCGCCAATTTAGTTAGCTCAGCTGGGTCGACATCGACCATAACTTTGTGTGCGCCCCGCGCGAATTGCGCCGCTGACCAACCGGTTAAGGGCAAATCGAGACGGGCGCCGATAGACAGGAGAAAATCATAGTTCTGGATCGCGAAGTTTGCGCCCCGCGCCGCGACCGTGCCCGGCTTTCCCACGAATCGGGGGTGGTCATCTCCGATGAGGTCCATTGCCATCCACGTAGCAGCGACCGGAATGTCCAGCGCACTGATCAGTTCGGTGAGCGCGGATTCTGCGCGAGACAGGCGAACTCCGTTTCCTATGAACAGCAGCGGTCGTTCCGCTCGATTCAGATGTTGAATAATGTCGCTTACTTGTTCGGGTAAGCAGTCCGTCGCGCGCGCAGAGATTTTCGCGGGATCAAAGCCGCGCAAGTCAGCTTCCTTTACGGGGGTTGCTTGCACATCGATCGGGATGTCAATCCACGCCGGGCCCGGCCGGCCATGGCGCGCGAGATAAACCGCTTTTTCCAAGTGATAGCGAATGGACAACGGGTCGGTGACCGTTACCGCGTACTTTGTCAAAGGTTGAACGATGGAAACGATATCCACTTCCTGGATCCCGCGCTGACGAACTCCCAGTGGCGTGCCATCTGGTCTGTACATCCTGTCCGCGCGTTTCACCTGGCCCGAAAGAAAAAGACAAGGAGTTGAATCCAGCCAAGCGCCGGCAAGTCCAGTGATCGCGTTGGTCCCTCCCGGCCCAGTTGTCACCATCGCAACGCCGAGATTGTTGGTAACCTTCGCGTAAGCCTCTGCCGCAATCGCGCATGCCTGCTCATGTTGATTGCAGACGTATTCGAGATTGGGGCAACGTGCCAGCGCGTCATTCAGTTGCATTGCACCGCCGCCGGTCAATACGAAGACGTGTCTTACACCCAAATCAGCGACGAACCGCATGGCATAGTCAGCAACTCTCATATCACCATGCTTTCGGCTGCGGCTTCGGTCCCCGCCCCTGACAGCACGTAATCGATTAATTCCCGAACGGCCCCGTTACCGCCCGTTGCTTTGGTGACAAACTGACACTTTTGAACGACAACAGGACGAGCATCGGCCGGCGCTGCAGCGAGGCCTGCTATTTCCAGTGCCGGAAGATCGTTTATGTCATCTCCCATGAAGCAGATCTCTTCGAGATTCAGGTGGTAGAGGTCGGCCAGCGAGCGCAAGGCGCGAGCTTTGTCCTTACAATCTCGGTAAATGTCTCTCACACCCACTTTGCCGGCGAGGCGATCGAGTATTGGGCTGTTTTCGCCGCTGATGAGGGCAAGTTGCAGACCGGCCTTTAGCGCCAGTGATAAGCCCATGATGTCAGTGAATGAGAAGCGCTTCCATTCCTGCCCGCCTGGGCCCCACCAGAGCCCACCGTCAGTCAGCACTCCGTCGACATCCAACGCAATCGCCCTAATTGTCACGAGTGGCTCCGACTCGACGCAATTTGTGAATGATCGGTCGCTCTCGCTCGAGAACTCGCTTAACACCGTCCCCCATCGACTTCTCGACGAGCCGAACGTAGCCAACAAGCTTATTTATGCCGTTCGGCTCAAGCGATGCAGCGTGATCCGAACCCCATAGCGAGCGATCCAGGGTAATGTGGCGCTCCAACATGCACGCATTCAGCGCAGCTGCCGCTATGCTCGACGGCAGACCGGTCTCGTGACCCGAATACCCGACAGGCACGCCATAGCGATCGCGCAGCGTGCGAATAGAACGTAGATTTATTTCCTCGTAAAACGCCGGGTATGTGCTGCACGAGTGCAAGATAATCAGGTCCTTCTTGCCGAGGACTTCCACGGCATGGTCAATCTGCTCCAGGGTGCTCATACCAGTAGAAAGTACGATCGGCTTGCCTTTGGCGCGAGTATGGCGAAGCAGGTGGTCGTCCGTTAGCGAAGCCGACGCAATTTTGAAACAGGGGACGTCGAATTGCGCTATCACGTCGACCGAGGCCTCGTCCCAGCAGGATGCAAACCACGGCATCTTGACCTCGCGGCAGTAACGGTCGATTTCGTGATATTCCTCGAACTCGAACTCAAGACCGCGCTTCAGATCGGCGTTAGTATTTCCAAACGGACTTTCACGCGGTTTTGCTAACTCCTCGGCCGAATAGACCACATCGATCGTTCGCTTTTGAAACTTAACTGCGTCGCAGCCTGCTCCTACAGCTACGCTGATCAGCCGCTTAGCCAAATTAATGTCGCCGTTATGGTTGATACCAATTTCGGCGACGATGTAACAGGGTTGACCGTCGCCTACGAGTTTTCCTCCAATCCGAAGTGCAACCGCTGGAACCCCATTACCGTTCCTTTGCTGAGGCATGGATGGCGATCCTCCTTTGGATCGTAAACTCGTGAAACGCTTCAATTACGTATTCCAACATCGCTTCCGTAAGACCCGGGTAGACACCTATCCAGAAAGCCTGGTTCATGACCAGATCAGAATTCTCCAGAGTGCCGGCCACTCGATGCGGCACGCCGCGATAAGCCGGCTGACGCAAGAGGTTGCCACCAAATAAAGTTCGGCTGCCGATCTTGCGCCCCTCAAGAAAGCGGATTATTTCGGCGCGCGAAAACGGGGCATCTGGCCTGACCATCACGGGAAATCCAAACCAACTCGGTTCGGAGTTCAGTGTCGCTTCGGGCAAGATTAGAAATTCCTGCAGATCATGCAAGCCGGCTCTTAGCGTAGAGTAGTTGCGTTTTCTGGCGGCGATGAATTGCGGTAATTTTCTGAGCTGTGCTACCCCGACTGATGCCTGCATATCAGTCGCTTTCAAGTTGTATCCAATGTGAGAGTAGATGTACTTGTGATCGTACCCGTGGGGCAGTTGACCTAGATCCCACTCGAAGCGCTTGCCACAAGTATTCTCCTTCCCAGGATCGCACCAACAGTCACGCCCCCAGTCGCGGAACGACTCCACGATGGTCTTCAATAGCGGCACGTCTCCGAGTACCGCTCCGCCCTCGCCCATGGTCATATGGTGCGCGGGATAAAAACTTGTGGTGGCAAGATCGCCGAAAGTGCCAACGAGTTTGCCGTCATAAATCGAGCCAACCGCGTCACAACAGTCCTCCACGAGCCACAGCTTATGGTGATTAGCGAAGTTTTTCACTGCCGCCAGGTCAAACGGATTGCCAAGCGTGTGTGCGAGAACGACGGCACGCGTGCGCTTCGACCATGCCCGCTCAAGTTGGTGCACATCGATGTTGTAGGTGGGCACCTCGATATCCACAAAAACAGGAACCAGTCCGCACTGAATAAGCGGATTGACGGTTGTCGGAAATCCCGCTGCTGCGGTGATGACCTCATCGCCGGGACGAATGCACCTTTCGCCCAATTTCGGCGACGTCAGCGCTGCCAGGGCAAGAAGGTTTGCTGAAGAACCTGAATTGGCGAGCACACTGAAACCTCTTCCAAAGAAGGAGGCAAATCCTTTTTCGAACCGCTCTGCAAACCGACCGGCTGTCAACCAGAAATCAAGTGACGAATCGACAAGGTGCTGCATTTCCTCAGAATCGAACACTCTGCCGGCTACCGGTACCGGTGTCGTACCGGGAACGAAATCAGACGGAGCAAATGCAGCGGCCCAGTAATCCGCCACTAATTCAAGAATTCGTTCCCGGAGATGGGGAGCGTTTTCCACCCTACTTTAAAACCTCTTGGTACCACGCGATGGTGCGTTCTAAACCTTGTTCAAGGGTGAACTCTGGAGTCCACTTCAGCAGGGCTCGGGCTCGTTTGGAACTGAGGTACTGATGGCGAATCTCGTTCGTTGTTTGATTTTGGATCTCAGGGCTTAAGTTTGAGTCCATCTTTCGCAGAATCAGATTGACTAAGTCCAGTACACCGATCTGATTTTCATTGGAAAAGTTGAATGCTTGACCACTCAGTTCCGGTTTGCAGGTGAGGGCTTCAGCTAAAAGCATGTATGCCTTTGCAGCGTCCTCGACATAGAAGTAGTCGCGCACATACGCTCCATCCGAGCGAATGATGGGACGCTGCCCTCGAATCACAGACCGAATGGTGCCCGGAACGACGCGGTTCCAATTCAGATCGCCGCCACCATAAAAATTACCGCAGCGTGTAATTGTGACCGGCATCTTGAACGTTTTGGCGTAGCTTTGCGCAATCAGATCTGAGCACGACTTACTTACGTCGTAGGGATGCCGCCCCTGTAGCGCCATGTCTTCGGAATAAGGGAGCACTTTGTGCTCACCGTATGCTTTGTCCGATGACGCCAAGACAATCGCGCCAATCTTTGGCGACCGCCGACATGCTTCGAGAATATTCCACGTGCCGCGCACGTTGGTTTCGAATGTGGAAATCGGATTGCGATTGGCTATCGTTACAATCGTTTGCGCGGCCAGGTGAAATACAGTCTCAATCTCGTATTCTCCAAGCGTGCGTTCGAGCAGGTCCCGGTCTTCCACGTCGCCGCGCACTACAGTCACTTCTTCGATTAGTTCTGTGCGCGCCAGTTCACATTGCGGCACCCAGTCCCGAGTCAGGCAGACAATCGACGCCCCTTGTGAGTGCAGTCGGCGTACCAGCCAACCACCTAGCATGCCTGTCGCGCCGGTCACAAAAACGCGTCGATCGCGCCAGAAATTCGAGTCCATTACCAAACCTTCCAAGGCGCTTGCTTCTTTGTCCACAGGTCATTCAAGTGTTCGTACTCGCGGTAAGTGTCCATTGCGTAGAAAAAGCCATTGTGGCCATACGCCATCAACTGACCTTCAGCCGCGAGCCGCTGGAGAGGTTCCCGTTCCAGGATGCATTCGTCGTCGTCCAGATAGTCGAAAATCTCGCGTTGGAAAACGAAGAACCCCGCGCTCGCGAACGTCTCGGTCCGAGGCTTTTCCAGGAATTTCATCACTTGCCCGCTACCGCTCATCTCGACGATGCCAAACCGGGATGTCGGCGTGACGGTGGTTACAGTCGCCACCTTCCGGTGTTCGTTGTGGAACGCTAACAGGCTTTTGATGTCGATGTCCGCTAAACCATCGCCGTAGCTCAGCATAAAAGTCTCGCCGTCGACGTACTTGCGAATGCGTCGCAAACGCCCGCCCGTCATCGTATTTAAGCCAGTTTCCGCTAGGGTCACTTGAAAGCCCTGTTCAGAATGGATTCCGTTGTAGCGTATTTGCGACTCGCGGCCGAGGCAGATCGTGAAATCGTTGTTCATCGCTTCATAGTTCAGGAAATAGTCCTTGATCACGCTGCCCCGATAGCCCAGACAAAGAACGAATTCGTGGAATCCGCTGTGCGCGTAGATTTTCATGATGTGCCACAGAATGGGACGTCCTCCAATCTCGACCATGGGTTTAGGACGAAATTCGGTTTCCTCGCGCAACCGCGTGCCCAATCCACCGCACAACACAACTACCTTCATTCAAGTTCTCCGGAATTTGCTTGTCTCTCGTTCCAACTTGAAGTGGCTGGCTTCAGCTTCTCCTCACTCGCTGATACCAACCGTGTTTCTTGGCCCGAATCTCCGCACGCAAAGGCGCGCACGTAATCGTTAGCTAGAAGGGGCACTCGCTTCCAAACCCAACTGTCCCGGTCTTTCCACACAGGGTCACTGTCATCAACCAACATCACCTTTATGCTGTAAAGTCGGCAGACGATGTCGAGGCCGGCACTTTCGGCACTTGAGGGCTTCCTGAACAATGACGCAACGGATTGCATCCGGCCCGCACAGCGAGACAGATCGCCACCAAAGCTAGCGCCGCAGAGTGGCAGACCTATTGCCGCGCTATGGCCGGAGTAAAGCTGGTGAGGAATAAATGCGGGCGCGTACGGATTGTATTGAACGATGGTATCGACCGGGACCGTAGTTCTTAGGGAGTCGTAAACAGAACGCAATGCATAGGTACGCTCGCCGAGTCGGCCGTCCTGGTCTAGCCAAGGGACCACTCCGGAGGTTAAGTGTCCGTCATCTAGCAGAATCGGGTAAATGCGCAGCATCACAACCTGATAGCCCGTACCGATTACCCCAATTGCTAGTAGTACGCCCGCAAAACCCGCAACGACGGCGCTCGGCCTGACAACTTGGGGTGCGCTCCACCAATCATCGATAAACAGAGCTGCCCAAAGCAGCAATATGAGCTGTGCTGGGAGGAAACACCGCCACCCCAGATCGTTTGAACTGATCGTCGTCGAACGTAAAAAGCTTCCGACCAGAAAACTGGCGCCAACCATCATCCATGCAGTCTCCTCTTGACGGCTCATCTTTATGGAGCCCGCGCGGATGCTGTTCAGCCTGACCACGCCTATAAGCAGGAAGAATCCCAGCTCGAAGAGATAATTCAGGGGTAGCAGTAATAGAAGAAGCAACTCCCGACCAACCATCGTTTCAGGAACTATGTGGAGCCCCGAAGCGATCAAGTATCTACCGAATGTAAAATCCCTAATTGAGATGGCAAGGAACCGGCCACCACCGCCGGTGCCGTCAACGGCTGGACCCACGAACGTGGATAAATAGGGTAGTGCGGCGAGCAGGCCGATCGCACTTGCCCCGAGCACTCCCGCAACGTCGTCCCACCACCGGCGATGTGCCGCAAAGAGAAGCCAGAAAAACGCAAATACAGCAAATGTGAATGTCACAAGAACCGAAAGTCCAACGGCGCTTGCAAAAGCCAATCCAGCGACAAGCATGGCGACTGCGCGCTGAAATGTTGTCGCAGCCTTCTGACGTAAAACGAGCACGCCAATCGTGCAAGCGACCAGCCCCATGACGTGGTGTGGCACCCATAACAGTGAATCTACCCAGGACGTAATCTGCGGCTCATTCCACCACTCCATGTCGGGATTCACTTGATGCCAATGAAGGTACAGATACACGTTCGGCAGCATGTCGAGCCCTGTGGCCAGTAGGAGCCCGCAACCGATCAGCACCTTCTGTTCAAGGCGCTCGCGGACGCCCACAAAAAACTTCAGTGAAATCGCAATCAGCGACATCAATGTGACGCCGGCCCATACCGTGCCGCCGTACATCGCTTGCCGCGGACCGACGTTCCCCAACCGCGTAACCAAGCTGCAAAGCAGCATCCAGAAATAGTGATATCGCAACGGCACCGGTGGACTAGCGGCGAAAAACGGATTGGCCGGCGGAATCGTTCTGGCTGCAGCAGCGGTGAATGCGGCGCGGGTGGCATAGTCGTATGCTGTGGAACTGAAATAGAGACGATGATTGAATTGCAGATCGACCAGCGTGGCGATCGCAATGAAAGCCCATGCCAGAACGAAAACGACTCCCAACCAGGCCACTGTTGGAAGTCGTTGCATGTGACTCAGTGACGATCGCTTCCAAATTTGGTGACACAAGAAGATAAAGCCGAGCCAAATGGCTCCAAATAGGGTCCATAACACTTTCGGATAACGCCCCAGGAGATAAATAAGAACGGGAAGAACAGCCACTGCGAGAGGCGAACTGAGCAAAAACTGCGTGGTTATGCGACGTTCACGGAACTCAAAAACGTTCGAGAGCCAACCGACGACATACCCGGGAATAAATAAAACTAGGGCGAAGAGCAGCGTCGCTTCGACACTGCCAATGATGTCGATTGCTGTAAAGTTCCGCAGCATCTGTCTCAATGGTCGAGGGGAAATCTAGCCGCCAATACCCACGTAGTGTCGCTCGGAGGTTTGGCGAAGAGGAAGCAAAAGGATGCTACGCGTCGTCAACCGGTTACGTTCGTAGTTGGACAAACAGTACAACGAGACGATTTGCCGGAAAGAGGAGCACCCTCACCTCTTTAGCCGCGTCGCCACCGTGCGCCTTCACGGTTTCAACGCCGAGGGACCTTGGCAAGGCAGAAACTTTCAAGATTTTTTGATACTTCAGGCGAGGAGAGAAGCAGAGTAGCTACGCATTTGGACACAGCCGTACTTACTGACTATTCCCATCCGCACAATAGGACTCTAGCCTTTATAGGTAAGGCACGGCCAATCCGAACAACGCAATCTCGCTGCCACCGGGAACCATTCGATGCGATTTGAGGAAATTTTAGGTCTGCTTCCGCGCCTCGGGTACGGAATAAGTGACAGCCCCGGTGTATGGATGTTCGCTCTGGAAGTGGCTTTCTGGGCTATCGTAATTTTATTGACTGTCGCGTTCGTTCGCTTCCGGCCTGCGTTACTGGAGAAATTCGAGGCCCAGCTTCATGAGATCAGCCGGCACAAGCGATTTTGGTTGGCTGCATTCGGTCTCACTGTGATCTCGGTTCGACTTGCGTTGCTTCCTTGGATCCCTGTCCCTGTTCCGATGATCCACGATGAATTCAGCTATCTTCTTGCTTCAGACACGTTCTCGCACGGGCGGCTGACCAATCCCTCGAACCCCATGTGGGTGCATTTTGAGTCCTTTCACGTAAACATGCAGCCCACCTATCAATCGATGTATCCCCCTGCACAAGGGCTCGTACTTGCTCTCGGGCAGAGGTTGACGGGAGTTCCGTGGACCGGCGTGCTGATCATTACTGCCGTGATGTGTAGTGCCATCTACTGGATGCTGCTAGGCTGGTTGCCTCCGCCTTGGGCGTGGTTGGGTGGTGCGCTCGCATGCGTTCGGTTCGGAATTTTTTCCTATTGGATAAATTCTTATTGGGGCGGTGAGGTGGCGGCGCTCGGTGGAGCGCTGGTTCTTGGGGCGTTGCCGCGTCTTCGGACTGGCCTGAGAGCACAGACAGGTCTTATCCTTGCGGCCGGATTGCTCCTTCTGGCAAACAGCCGTCCCTTGGAAGGGTTTCTGTTCAGCCTTCCAACCCTTGTTTCCGTTGCCGTGATCACCATCAAAAGGGCAAGAGTTACTTGGCGTGGAACGGTGAAAATCGTCTGCCCTGCCATGGCTCTCATGGCCGTCGGCGCTGCGTGGATGCTGTATTACAACTGGCGCGGAACCGGGGACCCGCTGCGCATGCCCTATGCCGTAAATTTCGAGACCTACCACATTAGTAGACCCTTTTTTTTCCAGAAGCCCAATCCAATTCCGGCATATCGCCACCCGTCTATGCGGACGTTTTACGTGTATCAGGAGCTTCCGGATTTACAGCTCTCTAAGTATGCCGCGGGATATCTCGCCAGGATGAAAGCCAGCGCGTACTACGCGTTCTTCGTCTGGCCTTTTTTACTCTTAGTTGCGCCTAGCATCTATGCAATGTGGCGCGGCGACCTTCGTGTTGTTCTGTTGTCCATGGCATTGTTGGCTGCGGACCTGTTTGCGCAAATTTGGCCTCCGCTCCCGCATTACGCAGCTCCAGCAACCGCCGCAGTGTTTCTAGCGCTCTTGTACAGTCTCCGTCATTTCAGGCAGTCGGAGCCGAAGTACGGCGTTTGGGGCTCGCGAGCCGTCGTGCTTGTCTTTGCAGTGTGGATGATTTGCCCGATCGCAGAGAGAGTGCAAGACCCCTATATGATTGCCTCTGAGAACGGGGTCGGAATCGAAGGGAGCACGATGCCGTTGTACATCCAGCGCCAGCGCATTCAGTCAGACCTCGAGGCGCGCGCCGGAAGGCATCTGGTCATCGTGCATTATCCAGCTCGCGAGAAACCCGTTCATGAGATGGTCTACAACAACGCAGATATCGACC
>Ga0206953_1101_pt1 | contig 15357 bp, 12 predicted proteins | sample Alteio_BWOrgHeat_36_FD_152977 | JGI IMG/M metagenome (GOLD analysis project Ga0206953, IMG submission 152977) | Enriched cells from forest soil in Barre Woods Harvard Forest LTER site, Petersham, Massachusetts, United States -... | ecosystem: Environmental > Terrestrial > Soil > Temperate forest >...
AAGCTCTCAAAACTTATCTACTCCCTTATCCTCTGCTTTATCGTCGCCTTACTCGGCAGTGCTGTCACAATACCATCTTTACAAAATTGGTATAGGATACTGCACAAGCCGTTTTTTACACCGCCTGATTTTATTTTTGGTTTGGTGTGGACTATTCTTTATATCTTGATGGCAGTCTCCCTTGCTCTTGTCCTGAGCAGCAAGAAAAAAAAGAAACTTGCACTGCAATTCTTTTTTACCCAGCTTTTTTTGAATTTTTTATGGCCTTTGGTATTTTTTGGATTGCATTTAACTATCGGAGGACTTATCATGAACGTACTTCTTTTTATTGCTATTTTGCAAACAATGCACCTTTTTCGGGCAATTTCCACACAGGCCTCGGCTCTTTTGATGCCTTATCTTGTATGGGTGGGTTTTGCTGCTGTTCTCAACTGCTCAGTTGTTTTTATGAATTTTTAAACCTTGTCAATCTGGGATATTTATGATTTAATAGACTTCATTAACAATGCAGAGTTATCTTTTTACTTCTGAATCTGTTTGCGCGGGTCACCCCGATAAAATTTGCGACCGTATCAGTGATGCAATTCTTGATGCCGCACTTACCCAAGATACTCACTCCCGAACAGGTATAGAAACAGTTGCTGGAGCCAATCAAATAAGCTTATTCGGTGAGATCAAAACCAAAGCAACGATTGATTACGAAGAAATCGTCAGACAAACGGTAAAACAACTAGGCTATACTGTTCCTGCATGGGGATTCAGTCAAGAATCAACGTTCACGAATAATGTCCATCAACAATCTCCTGAAATATCTATGGGAGTTGATCAGGATGGCGCAGGCGATCAGGGAATGATGTTTGGTTTTGCGTGTACCGATACTCCGGAGCTTATGCCTATGCCTATTCTCATTGCCCATGCCTTGACACAACGGATTGATGAAGTCCGAGAGAAAAAGCAGCTGAAATGGCTTCGACCTGATGGTAAAGCACAAGTGACAATCCGCTATGAGAACGGCAAATGCCATTCGATAGAAAAACTTGTTGCAGCAGTTGCTCATGATGAATCGGTTACTCATGAAGAAGTGCGAGAGGGTGTTATCAAAAAAATATTCAAACCTGTTCTGAGCAAATATAACCTGAAGCTTCCTAAAGACAAAAATATTGTCGTCAATGGAACAGGTCTATGGTTTATCCCCGGACCAGAATCGGATGCAGGGTTGACCGGACGCAAAATTGTCGTTGATACCTACGGCGGCTATGCACGTGTCGGCGGCGGAGCCTTCAGCGGCAAAGACCCAAGCAAAGTCGACAGAAGTGGTGCATATGCTGCACGCTTCATTGCCAAGAATATTGTTGCAGCAGGATTGGCAAGTAAATGTGAAGTCGGACTTGCCTATGTTATCGGGCAACCCCGTCCTCTTATGCAAACAATTGAAACGTTTGGGACGTCTTCGGTCAGCGAGAAAGCGCTGCATGATTTCAAAGAAAAATTGATCGATACGTCAGTGAAAGGGATTATCAACACACTCAATCTTGCCGTTCCGATTTATCAAAGAACTTCAGCATATGGACACTTCGGCCGCGACAGCTTCCCATGGGAGAAAATAGTTTCAGTTTGATTGCTGCTTTTTGTTTTTTGGCTGATATACTTTTTTGTCCATCAATTCTTCTGCGAAATTGTAACCCCAATAGAGTGAAAGTTTGACATAATCCCAAAATTTCCGCTTATTCAACCGGTGCCCTTTGATCACAAATTCCGAAAGATCCATTTGTGTAGAAATATTTTCAACGATAATGGCAATAATATTGTCAGCAAGCGGAGTTGAAACAAGATCTCCTTTGGAAGTGCGTGTAAGTGTGTCCTTTTGTGCTTTTTTTATCACTTTTTTATCAATTGGCAGATTGTAGGGTGCAGAATTGGTCCGAAGCGACCGCTCTTTCAGATAGATATTAAACCCGTACGTCATCAACGCATAAAGAAAAGACAAGAGCATAGCATCAACGGTTTGTTCCGGATCAAGAGCCGGTGTGTAGATAACGGAAGTAAACCCTGCGGTCAAACTATAACAGGTAGAAGCAATCTCATCTGTGAGAAAAAATTTCGAAACGTAACTGTCATGAGTATATTCATTAATGAGATTAAAAATTTCATTCGCAATCAAAAGCGCTTGATCTTCAAGGTGTGCTGGGGTGTTTTGCGTCTTATCTGACATTGGGATATTATACTCTATCGACTGAGAAATTCGAAATGGGAGTTATTTTTTATATACCCACACCGTTCTTACCGCTCCCGGCTGGATAAGCTCAGCATTTATTAAATGTTCACGAAGCCATCCAAGATAATGAACGGGCACGTAGGAAAATGACAAAAATATAAGATCAGGACTGACAAATCGGTCAATAATAAGTGCCAATTCAGGTGTCATCAGAAGAAAGTTGCCCGGATAACCGCCAAAGTAATACATTAGGGCAAGTGCTTTTTCCAGATCTGTTTTTGCAACAGGAAAGAGAATATTCGCTCGCGCATCTTGTTTACCTTTATCAGCATCTGAGAATCGAAGCCCTTGCATCAAGACAAGCCCCAATGTTCTTCCTGTACTAATTCTTATAATGGTGTTCTTCTCAAGTTCGGTAAGTTCCCACTGATGCTCGAGTTTTTTCAATGTATACACAACTTTCCCATGCAATTCATACGAATAGCTCTCTTCTCTGCTGCTTCGGATATGCGAGTCATGGACACGGTCGCAAAAACCGATGATTTCCGGAAATTTTTCTGTTGAAAAATGATTGCTGTTATAGAGCTTTGGATGATCGTCCATAGTACGTCTTCCTAGATTATAGGCAATTTATAGAAGAATTTGCAAAAATTTCTTTTTGTGTTATAGTGGATATGTCTTAGCTTATGAAGTATTCGGCAGGAATTTACAGGCTAATCGTAATTTTAGGAATTTTTCTTCTTCCCCAGACTGCCTTTGCAGATTCTACGGTTTCGGTTTCAAATAATGGTGATGGATCAAATTCCAGTGTCAGTGTCGATTCGCAGACATCAGGACAAAGTACCGTATGTACAAACGGCAACTGTACAACAACAGGCGGCGGCAGTAAAACCACTGTTTGCAATAATGGACAATGTACGACCACGGATGGCAATGTCGACTATCAATCTGCTGATGGACATACACAAGTACAGATAGATAACAATAACTCTGTAAGCAATACTCCTTCACCATCAGAAGCTCCCACTTCTACCCCCACTCTCACGCCTCAGCCTTCTATAAGTGCTGCACCTGTTACACCGACAATTACACCCGATCCGACAATCATGCAGATGAAAAATGACATTAATAATGCAGTAAAAGAACAGGTAGACGAACTGAAATCACATATGAAAGCTCAACAAGACTCGATCTCTTCTTTTATCCACTCCGAGATGCAGTCCCTGCAAGAACTTTTCTCTCATCTCTTCTAGTCTCCCTGCTATAATGTCTCTATGTCTCAGGATAAATACACAGCAGTGTGGGTCTCAAGCTCATCAATGAGCGACTTTCTAAAATGCCCCCGGCTTTATTATTTGAGAAACGTTTATAAAGATCCTCTCTCCCGTCATAAAGTTACCATTATCAATCCTGCTCTGGCGCTTGGTCAATCGGTCCATGAAGTGCTTGAAGCACTCTCAGTCGTTCCGGCAGAAGATCGTTTCACAACATCACTTCTCACAACATATGAAACTGTATGGAAAAAAGTCTCAGGGAAGTTGGGCGGCTTTACCAATGAAGAAGAAGAAGCTCAGGTAAAAGAACGCGGCGCACAGATGCTACAGCGCGTGATGGATCATCCCGGACCACTTAAGAACAAAGCAATAAAAATTCCCAAAGAACTGCCAAATTATTATCTCTCAGAAGAAGAAAATATCATCCTCTGCGGAAAAATTGACTGGCTTGAATATATTCCAGAGGATGATTCGGTAAACATTATTGATTTCAAAACAGGCAAAAATGATGAATCCGCTTCATCGCTGCAGTTGCCGATTTATCTTTTACTGGTGCATAATTTGCAAAAAAGGAAAGTTAGCAAAGCCAGCTATTGGTATTTGGATCGGGACGATGAGCCTGTTTCCATACAACTCCCAAGCCTTGAAGAAGCGCATGATAAAGTATTACAAACAGCAAAATTGGTAAAAAGCGCCCGCTTGAAAGGTGAGTATATATGCCCAAAAGACGGCTGTTATGCTTGCCGTTCATTTGAAAAAATTCTCGAGCATGAGGCTGAATTCGTCGGCGTTGGTGGATACAGCCAAGACCTTTACATTATTCCCTAGTCCCTAAAACCTAGTCCCTAGCCCCTAATTATGCTATACTAATTCTGTGAGTGATGTGAAAGTAAAAATAAAAGATACCAAAGTCGGCACCGGTGAGGCAGTTAAAGAAGGCGATCATGTTGTGATGCACTATACCGGCTGGCTTGAGGAGACACCTGGATCAGAAAAAACAGGGAAAAAATTTGACAGCTCACATGACCGTGATGAACCGTTTGAAACCCCAATCGGTGTCGGATATGTCATCAAAGGCTGGGATGAAGGTGTTGTAGGAATGAAAGTTGGTGGCAAGAGACGGCTTATTATCCCTCATGAACTCGGGTATGGCAAATACGGTGTTGAGCCAGATATCCCCGGATTTGCAACGCTTATCTTTGACGTAGAACTCCTCAAAATAAAATAGCCATGGTTAAGTATAAACAACAAGTCGCAGATATGCTCACAGCACATGAATCCCTCTTTAAAGAATTTAAAGCAATTCATGATGAATATGTAAAAAATCCCAAACAATGGCAAGAAGCTTTCAACGAAAAAGGTCGGGAGATTATTCCAATTGTAGCTCGGTGGGAAAACAATTTATGCGGAAAATCAGAATCTGGTAAGTACGGTGTGTTTTCAAGCAACCTCGCTGAAAAGTTCCGCAGCGAACTTAAAATCCATTTTCCTCAAATTGACGCTATCGGAATGAAAATTAAATGAGTGGCCTTCTTGATGACTTATCGTTCGCGGATGAGGCTATATTAACTTATAATATCTAATAGATCTATTCCCTGCTCTTCAGCACGCTCAATTGCTTCATCCTCGTAGCCGGAAAGATAGGCATCCCGAAGTTCTTTAACAAACTCTTCCGGGAAGTCAACATATTTCTCCTGATCACTTAGTTCTTCGTAATTACCCATGAGAGTGAATAATACTATGAGATCTATATTTTGTCAAGGAGTATTTTAAATAGTTTTACTATATATAGTATAGTAAAACTACCTTTATGCTTATCTAGCACCTAGTCCCTTATTCATGCTATATTCTTTTTATATGCACCCTCTTGTCTTTGTCATTCACAAACACCATGCCACATCTCTTCACTACGATTTCCGTTTGGAAATAGGGGGTGTCATGCCTTCCTGGTCTATCCCCAAAGGACCGACCCTTGATAACACTGTCAAACGCCTTGCGATGACGACATCCGATCATGAGCTGGAGTATCGTCATTTTGAGGGAGTTATCCCGGAGGGCTCGTACGGAGCAGGGCCGGTGATGATCTGGGATGAAGGATATTATGTGCCAGAAATTGAAATAGCCAAAGGAGTACGCAAAGAAATTCCTGACCGTAAAGAAGGCGAGGAGGTCATGGAAGAAGGCTTGAAAAAAGGAGAATTAAAATTTATCCTACATGGCAAAAAACTCCATGGATCATTCGCGCTTGTCAAAACCAAAGGCTGGGGACCAAAAAACAGCTGGCTTTTGATCAAACACAACGATCGATTTGTGCAATCAGGATATGATGCCAAAGAGCATGACTTTTCAGCAGTCAGTAAAAAATCCATTGATGAGATTGCAGGAGAAAAAGCTTAGCACAATGCAAAAAAGTCTTTACAGATCTTTCTTTATCTTTAATTCGTTTCTTCTCTCATCCCGCGTCATCGCGTAATTAACAACAACTAACGCAAAAACATTTGCGCCGAGACCAAAAATATCAGTCCAGCCTGTATGCATCAATACAAAAAACTGCGTCAGAAGCAACGTCACCAGAACAGAAATACGGAAAAACCGATACGCTTCAACCCGTGAGAAACGCAGAGCAAAAAGCCCTATGATCACAAAAACACCTGCCAAAATTGATGCATACAGCTGCCCCAATTCACTGAAAGTCAATGCAGGACGGAATAGCGATACCGTTGCAATTTGGGTAAATGTCAAAACAGTTTGCAAGACAAGAAAAACGATTACTGCGTTCACGACAATGCCCGAGTGAGCGACTATATAATATTGATGCCTAAATGCGCGACGGATTTTGGTAAAGAAGCCAGGTGGTGGATTTTCCTCAACTTCAAGATGGGTCAATAATTGTTTCAATGCTTTAACAATAGGATTTTTGGGATTGCAGTTGCGCAGATACTCAACAGCCCGCCTCTCTTCTTCCTCATCAAAATCGTTAATTGCCGATTCTTTGATCATTTCAATTGCATTCACCAAATATTCTCGCCTGGTAAAAGGATGATATTTAGGAATAAAACGGGAGATAAGAAAAAGAAGAACAAAAATAATATAAATAAGAGCAATTGTTGGTTGGAAAAAATAATTATTGTTTGATGTAACAAATTTTCCCAGCTCATCAATAAATGCACCAAATCCGATACCGCCAAGAATTGAGGCAACAACCGCAGCCTTCTCATTCAGAAATGAAAGAAGGATAAGAAGTGCTGCCATCATAAAGAATCCACCCCACAAGATATGGGCAATGTGAATTGCACCGCTGCCCAATTGGGGATAATGCGTAAAATGCAAAAAAATTCTGATAAGAAAAACGCTGACAATTGCCGAAACCAAAAAGTTCTCACGATACGAAGCAGCCTCAATATTACGGATAAAAAGATTGTCAAAAAGAGTCATAACGCAGTTCAGGTCAGTTGTATTATAGCATTCTCATGTACCTGACACTTTTACTGATATTACTTTTAAGTTAAGGGGTCTGACCCTAGTTCGTCCAAATCTATATCATCATAGCCTGCTAATCTGAAGGTTTGATATTTGCTACCATTACTGTTTGATTAGAGAGAGCTTTTCCTGATCTCTGTTTTGCAAGAGTAAGTAGCGCTCTCCCAGCCTGGGCAGGATCTGACGCTGAAGTAATAACAGAAACTAACTCATCAGACACTAACTCCAAGACTTCAGGACTGAGAATAAGAATATGACTATCTGTCTCTCCTCTCTTAAAATAAGTCCTAGGAGAATCCGCTCGCAATATGAATGGACTACCATCGCTTATCAGGATAGCCTGTAAGTCACCATGTCGTGATATCTGATAAAGTTGCTGTTGAACTTGCTTATCATTTCGATCATAAAAAAGAACAAAAGTGGCATCGGCGCCTGGAGGAACACTAGATGATCCAACAAGTGAGGCATAAGCCGTTCCAGCTAGCTGTTCTAGATATTCGCTTCCTTCAGGTGCGTTGACTACTCCGAATTCTGGAAGATTTCTCTCTGTTCTGTCTTGCACTACTAGATAACTCTGATGCATTGAAGCTTCTCCTCCTTGATCTCTTGTCACACCAATGGCACTCACCAGGCTTTCCGGAAACAGTGAAAACAGAAGCGATTCTTCGGTATGACCCGGAGGCAATTCCCCACCGACGCGTACCTCAGCCCAACCCTCTGGACGACTCTCATCTATGCGTTCTACTATTCCTGTGGCAGCAGCAACTTGTGAGCTTTCAGTATATCCACTGCCATCATCAATATCTTTAAAACTCGCAACAAAAAGCGTTAGGTCCGCGCCGATGCCCTTCTCCCTCGCTTTCTCCATGAGAAGCCGAGTCAATTCAGTAGCGGACATATCGCTTTTGCTATTAGCAAGATCCGAAATATCGTTTGTTAATACCCGTGATTTAAATTCTGGACTGGTGATAACAAGAAAACGGTCGCCTTTGTGTCTTTCATACTTCGTTGTACCACTACCTGATCGCCAACCGCTTTTTCCAATAATCAACGGTGCACTAGCGTTAGAAGAAAGGTAGATATCCTTACCTGTTACATATACCGTAGACACGTTGATATCACTACGCTGGGGTGAACCAGGCGGGAAAAAGGCCTCTTCTAATGCCTTTGCCGGATTATCTCCTTGTTGAAGATGGCGTACAAGGACTCCATGGGCCATTTGCCTCATATGTTCAATATCCCCACGTTTATCAGCACTTCCTTGATATACCGACAACACAGTTCCTTCTCCAACTTGTGGTATGCCAAACAGTGCCGCCGGAGCTGTAACTATCGTACTCGTTGTCCCAGAATAATCGGCTTCTGCAACAGATGCGAGGATAGTCGCCTGTGCAGGAGTAAATTCTCTTACACTCCCATCACGAGCAGCGCCAACTCGTGCTTCATAAGAGATGGTCTGTACAGCAACATCACCATTTCTCTCTGCAGTATCACTATCCTTCCCCACTCGAGTTCCAGCCGGGCGGCCTTCTGCATCATGAGCCGATGATGTACTCGTCGTGGGCAAGATAAACTCTCCCAAACCCATTAGAAGCGGTCTAGAAGGTATTACCACCGGTCGTGACCTCTTAAGACTTGCTATTTGTACATCAATATCACTGACTCTCATTCCCCGACTAACAGCAAATGCAATCAATGCATCACTTAGCTCGCGCGGTGTTACGGTAGGGTTTTGCCGTATCTGCTGATTAATAACAGTAATTGCTTCTTCTGGGGTAATCGCAGCATCTCCTGATGTCTGACGCCAAAACCGTCTATTTGCCATCAAAATAAATTGATCATCCTCATGAATGTCATGTAAGCCGATTCCATCGGTTTCTACCATTTGCCTCATCTGCACATCTCCATCTTGCCGTGGTCTTTGAACAAGAAAGATCGGAGGAGTACCTTGCGTACTCGCCGTAAAAATCGCACCGTTCTCAATAAATACTCTGGAAGCATATATCTCATTAGACCCTCCTTCATACGGTGCAATAAACGCTGCCGTAAGTGCGTCTTCTCTTCTCCTGTGGTTTAGCGGCAGCAGCTGTGAGAAGTTATTACGATCTCTTTCCTGGAGACCGCGTACATCATCACCATTTACGGGAACTTCATAAATAGATAAGAGTGACCTACTATCAACTCTCTCTAAACCCAACTCGGCTGCATCAATAACCTGGATATTGCTTCTATCTCCTCGACGAAGATTGACGCCGACCTGATCAATAATACTTCCCGTAGGGGCCATAAATTCGCGTGATTCAGCCGGGCCGTAAATAACAGCTGTTACATTATCATGAGACGCTCTTCCTACTTCGTCTCGTGTGAGATGTACTGCAACTGCTGATTCGTCAGTTAGTCCTGCCAAATTCATTTCTTCAAAAACTCTTGCGAGAGCTAGTTGTAGTGCCTCATCCGGAGGTATTTGATTGGTTATGTTGTTCTGGTACTGTGTATTAATTTCTGCAAACAGGTCTCTTGCTCTTGCGGATTGTTTATCAAATCCACCCCATACGCCATCGCTACACGAGATAAGTTGTTCATTCGGTGAGAGTTTCCCTACACGGAATGTATGGATTGGTTTCTCGAATCCTTGTTGAGTACCCATTGCAGAGATATTGCTTGCAGCTGGACTCGTAAAAAATGCTGAAGGATGTCCTGACAGATGCGCCACATCCCATGCTGAAGATGTGTCTTTTGAAAGCAACACAACACTATTGGCCTGTTTTGCTTTATCACGTTTGTAGATGTGGATATCTCCAACCGTTGCTCCAAACGTATCCCCCTGTTTATCAGTAAACGTTACTCCCAGAGCCGTCCCACACTCCGTTGGCGGAACACTATTTGTGTTTATTTCAAAAATAACACTATTTGCATGGTCAAACGCTTTAGATAATAATTCTTCACCATCGAAATAATTATGATACTTGATGACATAATCTGTTACCAACGCAATAGCAAGACTGCTCGCCCGTTCTCCCGGAGCGTGCTGTGGATGACCCATACCATCTGCCGTCACAGAAAAGCCTTGGATTTCCCCTCCCGCTATGAGCCGATTGAGCTCCTGTTGTTGAGTAAAAATATCATCCTCTGAAAGTCTCCGGCGGGGATCGCTAACGACATCAAACAAGTGAGCCAGCTCTGCTGCTTGTTGTCTCTGCTGTGCTTCGTCCACTGTCATTCTTAAAGTCGAGTCCAACCGTGAAGCCCCTTCAGGCAAATGGGCATTAATCGGAGTGCCATATCCATCATGATTGGCTTGCCTGCCTCCTTTTGTTGTTGAAGCTTGATATTCATAATTGCCCAGGCGGACTCGTTCTCCTCTTTCCGGAGAACGTCCCGGTTCAGGCCCGTTGGGACCTTCTCCTCCTGGGTCTCCACCTGCTTGCATCTGCAAGGATGCCCTCATCGTATCCGTTACTGGTGGTGGTGGTATCTCTGACCCGCCAGGACCGCCCCCGGCTGCCAATCAGGGTGGGGGGCGGGGAATCTGATTCTCTCTCGGCGGTAGAACATTCTCATCCGGTCCACTACCCATTTCAGGCAATGATACCCTTCTTCTTAATTCGTCTTGGTCTGGTTGTGGTGGTTGAGGTACACCAACAGGCCCATCACCGGGACCGCCAGTCAGACCTCCTCCAGAACCCCCATCCGGTTGAGCATCATGGATCGCTCGTATTAATTTTTGCATATTAACACTGTGAGAAAGGAAATCTAATCTGAGCGCTTGAGTTGTGGATAACTGCATGGTTCGAGGATTCCGATTCTCAGGCTTTGCAAAATGCGCCTCCAATTCTGACAGCCACTCGTTCCATTTCTCAACAAGAGCATCTCTCTCATACGGATGCTCTCTATCTATCGACACCAACCCTCTTTCCGGATACATATCACCGTTAGTATGGTCATAGTCGAGCGCCAATAAGCCATTATAAGAAATTCCCCTATCTATATCTCTTTGCGCATCCAACCACTCTAGCATCAAACCCATATCAGGCCTCTGTCGATGAACAGCTAATATACCTAAGGCAAGATCTCTACATAATAGTGCCTCTGCTCCTGTTGGTGCTGAGGCAGCAGCAAGAGCAAGAAACTCATTGTTGCTATATGCACGTTCCGCTGCTTGGAAACGGGGATCCTCCACGGACGGCATAACCCTAGAATCAAGATATGCATAAGGCACTGCCTCACGACGAGGTTGCCAATATATCGAGTTGTTTGGTCCTTGTACCCTGTCTAAATATCTCTTGTGTCTTTCAGGGATATAGGCTGCTGGATCATCAAGAATAAATTCCGTAGGTGGATAGGGGATAAAAGGCTTCCGAGCAGAGTTCGGTTGACAATTAACTGTTCCAAATACATCTGTCAAGCGTCTATATTCGAGTTCGCCTCTAGAAAGAGGTTGTCTCTCAATAATATAGGAAAGAAGTCCTTGTCTTTTTTCGGAACGGCTTGATGCAGGCGGTGTATATTGTGGAACAACATCATCATCCAAAGGATCATAGTCGTCATCCGGATCAGTATATCTAAGAGAAAAATGTTCCTCTTGAGTAACAATCTGCCAGCTACCATCAGGAGTGCGCTCCACACTATGTGACTCAAATGCGACATCGTAACTCCGCCGCATAAAGAGTTCCAGATATTGATTACGTCTTGTCTCATCAGGCACTGCAATAGCAACGGCAGCAATAACATCTCTTTCAAATTCTCGTTCTCGATTTTGAGAATTCACATTCTCCAAGCTGTTCACAAAACCTAGTGCAGCTTCAATCCGCGGCCATTCCTCATCATTTGGTCTATGTCCCCCCACAGGGTCCTCACGATCTCTTCTCAGTTGAGGTCGTTCTGGAGAACGCCTCAACCTTTCGTATCCAAGTCTTCCCGGCCGTGCCAGCCTCCCTCCCCTGCCTAACTCATCTGAAGGTACACCTGCTACTGCTTGTTGTTGAGAAGGAGCTGTTCCCGGCCCATTATCAGGTCCGCCACCGGAGCCACCCCCAGACCCTCCATCAGATTGCGCTCGCATTGCTCGTATTAATTTATACATATCAATACTTCGCGAAAGAAAATCAAGCTGCCTCTCTTGAACCTCGGATAATTGCAATGTCAAAGGATCTTGATTCTCCGGTTGTGCGAAAAACTCTTCAAGTGCTGTGAGTCTTCTATCCCAAACTCTCATAAGCTCATCTCTTTCATATGGTTCGTCCCGTTCTCTTGACAGCATTCGTTTTTCCGGCTCATTACCGTTAGCAACACCATAACCGGCCGAATCATCAAGATCTAATAAGCCATTATACGAGCTGTCTTCATTATCGCTACCTCCCTGCGCATCCAGCCACTCTAGCATAAGACCCATATTGGGGCTATGACGACGATGAATTGCTATAATATTTTTTGCAAGAAGCTGGATTAACCTCGCTTGCTCCTCAGGTCTGAGAGCTGAAGCAGCTCCGAGAGGTATCCATTCACTATCGAATACATGTTCGGCTGATTGGAAACGGGGATCTTCCACAGGCACTGCATTGGGACTGGGATCAATATATGCATAACGTAACACTACTTCGCGACGAGGACGCCATAAAGTCCACCTGTCTCCTGGATAAGACTCCAGATACGCCTCCTGCCGATCAGGAAGATAATCCTGCGGATTGTCAATAATAAATTCTGTAGGAGGATTTGCGACAAAAGTAAGCCGTCTCGAGATTGGTTGACTAATAAGCGTATCAAGCATCTCTGTCAAACGCCTTGATTGATCAGGGGGAAATAAACGCTGCTCTTCAATGACGTACTCCAAAAGGTCTTGGCTTCGTTCCTCCATATCAGAATCAGAGCTGACTATTTGCCACCTACCATCAGAAGAGCGCTCAACATGGAGAGAACTAAAAGGATTATAATAAGTGTTTGATACAAAGAGTCGTAGATATTCGTTGCGTATTTGTTTATCAGGTACTGCAATGGCAATTGCAGCAACGACACTACGATAATATAACCGAGCATCCTCATAGGAAGAGTTCAGATTTCTATCCAAGGCATTAACAAACAGTATTGCATTCTCAATGCGTTCTTCTTCCGCTTCTGTAGGAGGATATCCGCCAACAAGCTCGCGAGGAGGTCTAACCATCGGAAATCTTTCTTCTCTTGGAGGAAGGATTTCAGAAGACCTCTGCTCTGGGTCCCTACCTACCGGAAGAGCATCACTGTCAGATGCTCCCTGCCCTGGCGACCCAGTACCACTAGGGATAGCACTGCTACCTGGAGCAGAAGGTAATGCTTCCCGCCACCTGCGAACTTGATGCGCTGCTTCATCTGGATTCGAAGAATGTCCAGTCCACTTATAATCACGCGGTTCTCTAAGATCTGCTACGAGAATTGTTAAATCGCCTGTGATTCCTTTTCTTACTGCTTCCTCTCTTACTTCACGTAGTAATACCTCTCTTGCTTGTTGTATCGATATACTATCTCGATCACTAATTTGTATAAGTCTTCCTTCAACACTATCATTATGATTAATACTCTCTATCAGCTGGCGAACGCCTCTGCTATAAAGAACAATATTCGTATCATTAGGATTTCTCTGTAGTGGAGGCTCATTGGAATTCAGTGCTATTGCCGCCCGATGCCCGGCGCTGCCAGTAATTATAGATGCTTGCATACCACGACCTCTCGTGACAAAATAAATATTGTTGTGATCAGTACCGTCTTCATCACGATGGTTCCTCACAAAAATAGCTGCTGCCCGTGTATCTGCACCTAAATACGGATTATCATGAATTGCCTCTTGAAGTGTCTCTCTAACATCCACTCTTACTGTCACTGCTCGCATGATCCGCTCATCAAATAACGGTAGTGCTTCCGAATCATTTTCAAAAACACCCATCAACACATTACTTTCACCATGGGGATACTCCTGAGATCTGACAATTGACTCAACATGCACCGGATAGTCAACAGTAATAGTGTCTGGTCGGGAATCTGTCTGTCCCACACTTGCAATAATGCTTGAGCTAGGCATCCTGTGTTCGATGCTCTGTATACCCCCTTCAATCTGCGGTCTCGGACGGGTCTCCGGAGTGCCAGGGGAGATTTCTCTTCTTACTCTTGTCCTTACTGCTTCCGCTAATTCACTTCCGGCATGCCGCGCCGAACGACCCCCTGGCTGACCAGCCTGTCCTCCATCGCGAGCGGGGCTTGATCCTTGAACAGGAGGAAGCCACTCTCTTCTACGAAGTTCTTCTACAACAGGCTCGAGCTTCTCCCCTAACGTACGTCTAACCCACTGTAGACCTCTATCTGTAGCATGTAGCCATTGTGGAGCCCTAGGAGCTTGGTCCATATCCAAGGAGGGCCAATAATTTGCTCCTGGTTGAGGAGGATGTACTTCCCACTGGTGCTCATCAGCAGGCCAAGGCCGCCCCCCATTATTATTCGCAGGATCTCTTCTTCCTGCATGTCTTCTCTCAGCCCATCGCACTGTTGCCTCCCATCTTGGACGAGCAGCATCTGCTACTCGTCTTGCATTACGACGAACTACTCCGCGTTCATCTCCTGCAGTACCTGTACCGGGCTGAGCAGGCTCCCCGGGTCGGGGGACGGGAGACTGGCCTGGTTCTCCTCCTGGTCCCTGTCCCGTCCCACCCGGAGGATTACCTGCCTGTCCACCACCGTGAACTGGCCGTGAACCGCCCGTGTTTGGAACAGGTGGAGAACCTTTGGGTCTTGCAGCATCTGGTTTTTGCGGCTCTTTAAAATCTGCTACGAGAACTGTCAGACTATCTCTATCTCCTCCGTTAGCTATTGCCGTTTGCAGTATCGCATCTCTTATTTGTTGCGCGGAAAGAGTATCATCGCTGAAAATAGCATTCATCTCATCCTCACTCACATAGTGCCTTGCATTGCTATTTAAAATAACGAAATTACGATCCGTATCGTGTCTTTCTATTTCACTTACTGCATTATCTCTGACATATTCATACTGCGCCCTTCCACCACTATTACGAAAAATACTCATATGACCTTTCGTGGCTAAATAGAGACGATCATTTCTTACATACATGACACCTGCGTCAGCCACTTGATACCGTGGATCGTTCATCAAAGAAGTTAGTAATGTCCTAGGGATATCAGTCCGTCCAGCTCTCATCAACGTATTAAAAGCATTCTCATTAAATGCCGGTAGGGCCCCGGACAGTGAATGATCTTCAAAAATTGCCATTAACGCATGACTCTCACGAGTCCCGGGGTTATCACTAAATCTCACGATTGGCTCCAGCTGTATATCACCTGGAGCAATATCAGCAGTTCTATGATTTCCTTCGCCAACTGTTCCGATTATACTCATTTGAGGAGCTACGT
>Ga0206953_1108_pt1 | contig 15258 bp, 14 predicted proteins | sample Alteio_BWOrgHeat_36_FD_152977 | JGI IMG/M metagenome (GOLD analysis project Ga0206953, IMG submission 152977) | Enriched cells from forest soil in Barre Woods Harvard Forest LTER site, Petersham, Massachusetts, United States -... | ecosystem: Environmental > Terrestrial > Soil > Temperate forest >...
GCCAGATGGTTGCCCAGTTCGGCATGAGCGATAAACTCGGCCCGGTGGCCTACCGCACCGGCGAGGAGCACACCTTCCTCGGCAAAGACATTTACGAAGCTCGCGACTTCAGCGAAGGCACGTCGCGCATCATTGACGAGGAAGTCCAGCGCATTCTTCGCGAAGCCGACCAGCGCGCCTACGACTTGATCGTCGAGCATCGCAACGATCTCGAAAAACTCGTTAATGCCTTGGTGCAAGAAGAAGAATTGGATCTCGATGAGGTCGAAAAGTTGCTTGGGGTTATTCCTTCGCCGTCGGCTAATGGGAAGCCGACTGATGGGGTGATCATTCAGCCGACTAGCGCGAGCGTTCGATAATGATTCCTCTGTCCGGTTGCGGAGCAACCGGTCTACTTAAGTAGTCCGGTTGCTCCGCAACCGGAGTGTCTTCACCCCGGCCCTGACCCATAAATATGCTGAATCGGCGTAGCATGTCCCCAGACAATCTGATCGGGAGTCAATTCAAAAACGGCAGCCACGGCGCTGCGTTCGGCAGGGCTTGGCGTCCAGCGTCCCAGAATGATCGCCGTGATGCGGCCTTCCTCAAGACCGCTCTTGGCGGCCAATTGCGGCACATTCAGTCCGTGTTGCACGCAGAGATCGGCGACTGATTTTACTGTGTTCATGATTGGCTCCTCAGGCACTTCCACTCTTTTCTGCTGAACTGCCTTCAGCAATTGCGACGGCGAGATCGCGAAATGTTCGCAAATCACCAAATTCCACGCTCGTGGGACGATTCGAAGCATACGATGTGATGAAATGACAGATCACAAACAAAACCACGCCTGCGATCAAGAGCGCCGCATTTAAAGTGCTAAGCAGTATGCACAGCATGCCGGCCAGCAATCCACGGACCGCCGCGTCATAAACTGGATTATGGACCTTAACTACGGGCAATGTGCCTGGCGCAAGTTGAGAAATTGGACCGAGAAAATGATGTAGGTATTGCACTGTGTACGCGGCTAATGGCGTCGATGGCGCAATCTCCTCGGCTGCCGCCCCCACTTCTTGCAAGAGTGACCGAACGGTGAGGAATGCCCCCGCCGGTGCGCATGTGCATCCAAACAATTTGGACGGGCGAATCTGAGGGCGGCGTGCATGCCGTGCGATTAGCTCGCAAACATCCCGAAGGCGCTTTTGGTGAGCGGGTTCAAGCACCGCATACCACTCGTCGTCCGAGTAGTCGATGCCGTAAAGCTCGTTATAAGCACGGCCGAGAGGCCGCCAAGCCACCAAGTCGCATGCCTGTCGCCATTCATCGATCGTTGAATCAAAGGATAACGAAATCTCGCGATCAGCCGCATCGTCGAACTCGCACTGCTGCCGATGTTCGTCGCGCAAAACAGCCAAGACGTATTCGGGCGTGGCTGGTTCATCGATGGTGGGGTAGTGAATGTCCATTTGCCCTCCGTGTTATGTGATTGATGTTAATTGTCGGTTTGGCCAAACGCAAGGGCGCATCGCTCCTGCGCCTTGCCGGAATAGCCCGTTACCCGCATTGCGGCTAACGGGCTATCGGCCAATTTAGGCGAGCGGCAGAAACAAATTTACCCACATGAGGAATTTGTTTGACGCAGATATCCCGAACATGTCCACGCAAAGCCGTGGACATGCCACCCGGATGAATTCAGCAGTACCGGGTGGCATGTCCACGGCTTTGCGTGGACATGTTTCGCGAGCAACAACGGGTAAGTTTCAATCTGCCGCTCGCCTTACAGTTCTCATCCTCGACCGCGTTCAGCGCAGAACGCCTTGGCCTTCTGTTGCAGCACCGGCGCGAGCTGCGTGAATCTCCCCACGGCGACGAAACCGCGTTCGTCGCACGTTCGGCAGATGGCTCGAAGCGGGTTGGCGCCGCCGCATTCCGGGCAAACTGCTTGCGGGGCGGTGGCCTCCAGCTGTTTTTGGGCGGCGCTGAGTTGATATTCGATCGCAGGCCAAGGCATGAATTCTCCGCCGTGATGAGCGTGCAGATTCTTGATGCGGCCTTTGACCTCCTCCAGCTCGGCGACCATCGACATGATCGCCGTGCGATGCTCGAACACGTCGACGAGATCGCCCGTCAGCGGCCGGCCGAAAGGATCGGTCAGGTTTTGCTGTTTGGCAGCGGGAGTCGCGGTTGTCGGAAGAGAGGGAGTCTGCTCAGACGGCGGCTCGAAGACGTCGGGCTCGAAAGTCCGACGTACTGGCTCAGCAGTTGCGGCCGGAACATTCGCCGCCGCCGCCTTTTGGGGAGATTTGCGGTCATCAGATGTAACAGTCGTGCGATCATCTAAGTGCGAGATTCTCGCAGTTAGATGATCGCTTGACTGCGATAATCTTGCAATCAACTGGACTCGTGTGTCGTCCACCAGCCACGTGCTGACGCCGCACAAGTCTGCGATCTGCCGGTTCGACATCTTGGCGATTTCCTCGTCAGCCAAAGCCATTTCGACGGCCTTGCGCTTGTCGGCGTTAGTGCGTTTGAGGCTGGTGTGCTGGTTGGCGCCCAGCGCATAGCGCAAAGCGTCGCGGAATTCGCCGTTCCGAATTTCGCAGCGCATATGCGTTAGGCCCGCCTTGATGTGCGCTGCAAGCCGATGAAAGCCGTCGGCCAGCCAGTAATCAAGGCCGTTCCAAAAGACGACGGGCGGCGGTTTGAAAGACTTACCCTCGGCGAGCGCCTCGGCAAGGTCGTCGACGTGTTCGTCGTTAAGTGCGACCCGCATTTGCAGGCGCTGGTCGGTTTTGATGGCCGCAATGTCGAGAGCTGGGAAAACCGAATTCATGTTGAGCCTCCGCTAGGTGTAGTGGACGAAACAATACTGAACACGCTAACATGACACGGAGGCTTTTGCAAACTCAGTTGTCAAAGAATTTTGGGCGAAAAAAGAGCATTGAATATCGTCCATCCGGCGAATTCGCTTTGTTTAGTTTACTCCAACGATGCCGATTCCGAGAAGAGAAAAGACAAGGAACACATGCCTTCTCAAACGGAGACCGGCACGATCGTATCCATGTGAACGAGAGACCTTTTCCTTTACTCGGAGACCGTACTTCCAGATCAGGCTGAATCAACACAGACTTGGCTGGTCAGCCACCCGAACAACGACAGTATGAGGACGTTCCGCGTCAGCATAATGGCCTCGGGTGACAGTTTATACTTTCGGCAAACCGGTATCTTCGGCGCGAAGTCCAGGATGAGTCCGTTCGCAAATGGCTACGATCAAACATTGCAATTTGCAGATTCCCTCGACTCGTCTATCGTCCAGGATAAACCTGTTGGCGCACGTCCGGCGGCAGCATGCTCGGCGCAGGCAGCGCAAGAATGAAATGGACAAGGTCCCAAGTCTCGGCTTCCGTCAACGAGGTCGCCGCCGGCATTCCCGAAGGGCCGATGCCGCCTTTGATTCGCTGATACAGATCAATCGGCTGCTTGCCGCCGCGATAGGCGCCTTCGGTCAGGTCGGTCGAGCGCACCGAGCTTCCCCAGGCATCATAAAGATAGCGCGACTGCCGGCCGTAATCGACGTGGCAGGAAATGCAACCGACGGCCGTATTCGCGAACAGTTTTTGCCCTCGGCGGACCGATTCCAAATGGCTGTCGGCGACTCGCAAATTCGGATCGTCGGGTGTCGGGATCGAAGAAGGCGCGATTGCCTCGCCGTCGGCGTTGACCCACTGTTGCAATACTATCTTTAGGGCGCTGCGCAATTCGGCGGCCAGGTCGTCGTCCATGTCGTTGTTGTGCGAAAGAATCCCCCGCATCAACCGGAATTCGACTTCGCCGCGAACGCCTAGATGGATCGTGTAACTCACCAGACGTTCGCGATCTTCTTCCGAGAGCATGGCAAAGGCGGGCATCGACGTACGCTCGATTCCGGCGGCGGTTACGCGGTGCAAATCGGCGCGAGTCGGCTTGCGGGCGGCGCTGCCGGCGCTCGAAACGTACTTGTAGATCCCTTGCCGAAAATCGCGTGGAAACGGATACACCCACTGCCCGGTCGGCCCTCGCCCGTCGCCGGACAAGCCGTGACATTGCAGGCAGTGTTTCTTGTAAAGGTGGCTGCCGGCCGCCAGCTTGTCGGGTTGCAGCTGCAAGCGATCGGCCAGCGACTTGGTTTCGTCGTCGTCGCCGTGAACGATCGGTTCGGCGGGCGTACCAAACATTTCCTGCAGCAATTGCTGCAATTTGGCCTTCTGATCGGCAGAGAGATCGTCGGGGTTATACGTCTGGCCGCTGCGCTGGTTGATCTTGGCGATAAAGTCGTCGAGTTTGCCGGCGGGAGGCGGACCATCGGGTGGATTATCGGGAAGCCGGGCAACGATCAAATCGGAGCGCATGGGATAAACAAGAGTGGCCGGATACGGTTGCGAACCGCAGCCGGCTTGCAAAAGAAAACCAGCGGAAAGCGTCAGTAAAAAGAGCCGTGTCATGGTGAGTATCGGATATCGGGCATTCAGCGCGAGGCGGGCCCATTTGATTTTTTGCCTTTTACCTTTTGCCTTCGACGCGTCAGTATGCTGCAATATGCCGAGTCAGGTAATCGGTGAGCAGTAGCGCAAAAAGAATCGCCAGCCAAAATAGCCCGGCCCCGACGATCAGCCAGGTCAGCTGTCCGGCCCCCTTCAAGTGCATGAAGAAATAGCCGAGCAAGCACGATTGCAGGCCGGCGATCAAGAGGTTTGCGTAAACGGCCGACGGGCCGAGCTCCGCAAAGGAGACGCCTACGGCCAGGAAAACCAAACCGGCGATCAGCAGGAAGACCGTGAAGTAAGAAGTCTTCGACGGTTGGGCCCCGGAATGTTCGTTCATGCTTCTCTCCGATTAGGTAGACCGGTTGCTCCGGAACCGGCGCCTCCGGTTGCGGAGCAACCGGACTACTACAGATGCATCTGGGCCATCGTGTGCGGGCCCGCGCAATAGAGCAGGGCCATCAAGAAGAACCACATCATATCGACGAAGTGCCAGTAAAGGCTGGTCACTTCCACATAGACATAGCGTTCAGGCGGTTTGAAATAGCCGCGCTGCGCCAAAAGATAAAGCCACGAAATCAGGCCAATTCCCACGAGCATATGCAGCACGTGCAGGCCCGTCATGCAGTAGTAGAACATGAAGAAGAGTTGAACGTGTTCTGCGCTCACATTGTCTTTTTCACAGTCTTGAGCGGGGCTTGGCTTTGTGTGTTCTCCTTCACTGATCGGCTTACTAAAGAGCGCCCCCGGAATCAGGTGTTCTTCGTAGTCCAAATAATATTCGCGGGCCTTGAAGCCGAGGAAGGCGACCGCCAATAGTATCGTGGCGAGCAGCCAGCGCTTCAGCGCGTCCTGCTTTCCTTCGTGGGCTGCGTGAATGGCCAGCGTGATCGTGAGAGAACTCGTCAGCAACAGCAGCGAATTGATGCCGCCGATCAAGACATTCAGCTTGGCGCTGCCGGCGAGAAACGCCTCCGGATACCAGATGCGATAGGCCGTGTAGGCGACGAAGATGCCGCCGAAGAACAGCGCTTCGGTCACCAGGAACATCCACATGCCGAGGCGGGCGGTGCTCTGCTGCTGTTCCATGTTGTTAAAATGGTGCGCCAGCACCCCAGACGAATCAGTGGACATGCGTGTGCTCCTCCTCCTTCACTGCTTCGCCGTTGCTGCTGTAGCTGAAAGTCGGCTTTGGCGCTGTCGCCAAGGAGTATTCGTAGGGCATTTCGGTCACCACGGGCTCGTAATTGAAGTTGAAGGTCGGCGGCGGCGAAGTCGTCTGCCATTCCAGGCCCGTCGCTCCCCAGGGATTGTCGCCGGCCTTTTTCCCGTAAAAGATCGAGTGAATCAAATAGGTGAACGGAAACAGATAAGCAAAGCCGAGCACCGTTGAACCCGCCGACGAGAGTACGTTGAGCACCTGAAATTCCGGCGGGTACGTGTTGTAGCGCCGCGGCAGGCCCATATAGCCCGCAATGAATTGCGGGATGAACGTCATGAAGAAGCCGACGCACATGAGGATGGCGGCGATGCGGCTCCAGAAGTCCGAGTACATTTTTCCGGTGATCTTCGGCCACCAGAAGTGAATTCCCGCAAAATACGCCATGACCATGCCGCCCACCATCGTGAAGTGGAAGTGGGCGATCACGAAATAGGTGTCGTGCAAGTGGCGGTCGGTGCCGAGGGTCGCGAGGAACAAGCCCGTAACGCCGCCGACTGTAAACAGGGCGATGAACCCAAGCGCGTACAGCATCGGCGCCTGGAAGGTGATCGACCCTCTATAGAGGGTCGCCGTCCAGTTGAACACCTTGATCGCCGACGGAACGGCCACGAACATGCTCAATAGCGAAAAGACCATGGCCAAGTAGTAGCCTTCTCCCGCGACGAACATATGGTGGCCCCAGACCAAAAAGCCGACCACTGCAATGCCGACGCTCGACCATGCCACCGCCGTATAACCGAAAATGTTCTTGCGGGAAAAGCACGTAATTACTTCGCTGATAACGCCCATCCCTGGCAAAATCATAATGTAAACGGCCGGATGGGAGTAGAACCAGAACATGTGCTGGAACAGCAGCGGATCGCCGCCGAGTTTCGGGTCGAAGATGCCGATTTGAGCCAGGCGTTCGACGGCCAAAAGCGTAACGGTCACGGCAAGCACCGGGGTCGCCAGGAGCATGATCAAGCTGGTGGCATACATCGCCCACACGAACAGCGGCATGCGGAACCAAGTCATGCCCGGACACCGCATTTGATGAACCGTGACAATGATGTTAAGGCCGGTAAGGATCGACGAGAAACCGGCGATGAAAATGCCCACCGCCACGGGCGCAACATTTGTATGCGATCGAGAACTATAAGGCGGGTAAAGAGTCCATCCGGTGTCGACCCCTCCGGAGAGCAACGCCCAGCAGGCGCAGGCCGCACCCGCCATGTAGAGATACCAGCTCAATAAGTTCAATTTCGGAAAGGCGAGGTCCTTGGCGCCGATCATGATCGGGATCAAGAAATTGCCCAGTACGCCCGGAACCACAGGCACCAGGAAAAGAAAGACCATGACGATGCCGTGCGCGGTGAAGACCTTATTGTAAAGGTCGGCCGGCAGCATGCCTTTCGGGTCGATCAAGTTGTAACGGATGAGCCCGGCCGCCGCCATGCCGATCATGAAGAAGGCGGTGACGGAAACCAAATAGAGCAGCCCAATCCGCTTATGGTCGACCGTGAACAACCACGACTTCCAACCGTAACCGGCCGTGAGATAATTGGCCGGCCCGTGTGATGCGCCGTGCGGCGCGTGCTTGACATGGTTCGTGGTATGCAGCGCACTAATCGTGCTCATTATTTCTTACCTCCATCTTCGGTCGGGGCGCCGATCGGCGGCGGGAACTGCTCGGTCCGCACCGGCGTCTGGCCGGGACCGAGCGTCTTGATAAAAGCGACCAGGCGGACCAGCACTTCCTCCTCGGAAAGGTTCAAGGCAGGATCGGCAAGCTGGCCTTCAAAAATGGGCATAATCGGCTCCCAGCCTTCGTGGATCTTCTTTTTCGGATGGAGAATCGATTCGCGAACATAACCCTCATTCACCACCACGCTGCCGCCGCCCTTAAGCGGAACCGTCGTCCCCCAAATCCCTTCAAGGATGGGGGCTCGGCCTTTGTTGTTGTGGCACGACGAGCATTGCAGCTTCAGGAAAAGCTTGCGGCCTTGCCAGGCGAGCGAGCCGTCGGTCGGTCCGTCGCCTTGGGGCCGCTTGCCGTCTTTCCAGGCGTCGTACTCGCTCGGCTCCATCACGTGGACCCAACCGACCATTTGCGAGTGTCCGGTGCCGCATAGCTGATCGCAATACAAGTGATAGTGGCCGGCCTTGTTCGGGTAGTACCAAGTCGAGACGTACCGCCCGGGCAGCACGTCAATTTTGTCGCGGAATGCCGGCACGCCGAAAGAATGAATTACGTCTTCGGAAATCAATGTGAGCTTGACCGCCTGTCCCACCTTCAAGTGCAGCTCGTTGATCTCGCGAGTGCCGTTGTCGTCGTTGTGCTGAATCTTCCACATCCATTGCTTGCCGACGACATAGACTTCTTCGGCGTCGGCCGGCGCTTGAAAGCCTTGATCGAAGACGACCACGCCCCAGCCAAACATGACCAAGAATATCACCAGCGGGATAAAGCTCCACATGATTTCCAACTTGTGCGAGCCGAGAATTCGGGGCGTGCGGTCAGCGCTGCCTTGACGGCGAAACTTGGCGCACATTAATACGAGAAGGAAGAACACCAAAAGCGTCGCGGCGCCTGTGACGAACGAGATGAAATAGAACAAGTAATCCACTTGGGCGGCCTGTTCGGACGCTCGTGGCGGAAGAAACGGTAAATCTATTGATAGCATAGGTCGATCCCTACTCGGACAACGCTACTTATCGCGGTCTGTAGCCGAATTCGTCAGAATTCGGGTATTCGTCAAAATCCCCAAATTCTGACGAATTCGGCTACAAGCATCGCAGACGCGCTTGCTCACCTGCTCAGGAAACAAGAGATCCAGGCGATTGCGTTTCATTAGTCGCTAGCGAAACATTCTTCGGAGGGCGGCGCCAAACGCGGACGAGCCAAAAGCCAAGGCCGAGCACCAAGGCCCCGAAGATCACGCGCAGGCCTTTCATAACGGAAAGCGTGTACTCTCCCGTCGCCGGGTCCCGTTCGTAACACAAAAGAATCGCGATCTTGCTCGGTTCGACTTCCTTGCCGATCTTGCCCGCGCCGGCCGCTTCGAGCGCGGTCTGCACCTCGCTCGGTTCGTAGCCGATGCCGAAGATGTATTTTGAGATTTTGCCGTAGGGCGTGATCACAGTGATGCCGCTGGCGTGGTTGTACTGTTTCCGCACCTTGTCGTATTCGTAACGAAAACCAACCGCATCGCAGAGTTCCTTGATCTCTTGCTCGTGGCCGCAGAGGAAGTGCAGTCCCTTTTCGGCGCCGGCACGGTCGTAGCCTTTGAGAAACTTCTCTTTATTCTCGTAGGCGGTGGCGGGCAGGTCCTTGGGATCGAAACTCACCACTACCACGTTAAATTGGTCGCCGACGTCGCCCTTGATCTTCTTGAGGGCCTCGAGCGTATCGTTAATCACCAGAGTACACATCTGCGGACAGTGATAATAAGCCAGCACCAATATTGTCGGCTTGCCGGCCACGCAGCTGCCGAGGGTGATTTCCTTGTCGTGCTCGTCGCGGAACACCAGATCGAGCGGCACTTGTTCGCCCAGCCGTTGATCGATTTTAATGGCCGAGGTATCGAGCGGGCGCCCGGGTTCGGCGATGGCTTTGCCGTAGTAGCCCACTCCGCTTTTCTGCGCCTGAACCGGAGTGGCGACAACCGAAAACAACAGAAGAAGGGTCGCGAAACGCATTAGTGTTCGCCTCCCTTCGGCTGTTCAGCGGCGCCAGCGGGCTTGATGCCCCATTGCGGATTCGAAGGCGTCGGCTGATTGGCGCGGAATGCTTCCACATTGACCTTGTCTTCGTACTTCAAGACCGTTTCAAAGAGCTTTTTGGCTGCGGGGTCCTTGTCATTGGCCCCTTGGCCCAGGATCTTGAGCGCTTCCAGAATCGGGATGTGGACGATGTCCTTGCTCTTTTCTTTCCAACCGTAATCTTGCAAACCGAGGGCTTTGGCGTGTTCGGACGTCGTGCGCAAATCCTCGGGGTGATAGTGCGGCGAGTTGCCCTTCTTGTCCTCTTTCGTCGGCACGCTCGATTGGACGTAGGGAGGGACTTTCGTCGTCAATTCATCGGCGCCCTCCAGGCGCGGTTGCTTTACCTCCGCCTTCGGGTCGGTCGAGCTGATGCGGTCCAACCGTTTATTCAGCGGGGCATCGTTGCGCGCAACTGCTGGAAAGTTGTCGCCCGGTGCTTTGTGGCCTTCGCGTAAGCTGTCGATAATCAGGGTGACGACCCCGTAGGCAAGCACGAACGTAATGACAATCGCAACCGGCACGTACAGGATCGTGCGCACGTTGATGTTGTCCGGCTCGTAGCCTTGCTTGAGCGCTTCCGGGTTGACGTCGCTGTTGGGTGGCGCATCGTGTTCAGTGTGCATGGTGAGCTCCCGGCAATTGACCGATGTAGTTTGTCGGCAGGATTGGATACTTCTTCAACTGGCCGAGAAACACCCAACCCCAGATGCCGCCGATGCCGACGAGGGCGGCCACGTCCATCACGAGATAATACGGCGGCCCTTCACGCTTGTAGGACGGCTCGATCCACCAAATCACGTCGACGGCGCACATGATCAGAATGAAAATCGCCATGGCCCGCAACCGTTTGCGATGCAATTTCACATCGCGGAAGAGCAGCAAGACGAAGGGGATGGCAAAGTGGCAAGCGCACAAGACGTACGCCACGTATTGCCACTCACCTCCCCGCCGATAGAGATAGTAGGGAATTTCTTCGGCGATGTTGCCGATCCAAATCAGCATGTACTGAGAGAAGTTCATGTACGACCAGATCATGGTGAGGCCGAGCATGAAGCTGCCCATATCGATCTGGAACTTCGGGCGTAATACGTTTTTGATTGGCGGTTGCGGGGACAGCGTGAGGAATACGGCAACGGCCATCAAGAAACTGATCAACATCTGATTGATGCAATAAATCAGGGGAAACATGGTCGAAGAGAAACCGAGATCGGTCGACATCACAAAATCGGTCGCCGCGAACATGTTGATGAGCGCAAAAAGTACGATCGTCGGGCCGGCCAGATTGTCCGATAGCCGCCGGGCGCGGGGATCGTTCGATTGTTCGACGCGCCGGCCCCATTTGTTGAAACAAAGAATCAGCACGCCCCAAATCGCAAAGTAGCCGACCACGCGGACGACAAATCCGGGAGCATTGCACCAACTGTCGAATTTCTCCTGAAGATGAGCGATTTCCGCTTCCGAGTTGGTAAGCGATTCAGCTGCCTTCGACCAAGGATAGGGCGACGCTTTGTCGTTAAAGACACTAAACGCGATCGGTATGAAGAGCACCGCCATTAATGGAAACGTTCGCGTGGCCGCCTCAAATGGCCGGCGCAGCAATACGCCCCAGCTTGCGCCCGTCACAAATTGAATGCCGATCAAGCCCAAAGAACCGATCGGCAAGCTGAGCCAGAACGTCCACGCGGTAAGATAAGACGAGAAGAACTGCTGCGAGCCGCTCTCCCCCGACGAGAACAGGATCGCGCCGACGGCCGCAAAGACGCCGATTCCGAATAGGCCGGCCATCAACGCCAAACGCTGCATGCGCTGCCATTCGGGGCTGTTCGTCCCGTTGCTGCCGTTCGAGCCGTTGGTCTCGGCCGTTCCGTTGGACACGTGTTCGCTGCTCACGGCTTTTCTCCCCCGACATGTTCCGTCGCGGTTGCTCCATCGAGGGCGTGCTTGGCGGCGTCCTGCACGTCTTTGGGCAAGTCCTTGAGGTTGACGGCCTGACTCAATTGAAGAGCGCGAATATAGGCGATGATGCACCAGCGATCTTCCGGCGAAATCTGCGAGGAGTAATCGGGCATGCCGCCGAAACCCTTGCTGACGACCTCGAAGTAGTAGCCCACGGGGGCCTTCTCAAGCACCACCGGCGGTTCGACCCGGTATCGAGCGAAGCCGCGAGAAATCTCGCCGTAATACGAAGTCGGCTTGAGGTAACCGCGCTCCACCACCTTGCCGTTGCCGTCGCCCAACGTTCCATGACAGGGGGTGCAGAAAATCGTGAAGCGTTCCATGCCGCGCCGCAAACGATCCTCGGTCATCTTGAACGGAAAGACGTCGACGTAGTTTTTCACATTATCGGGAGCGCCTCCCGGAATAGCGGCCTGATCCACGCGCGGCTTCGCTTTACGTCCTTCCGCAGTCAGGCCCGTCATGAGCGGGTTGGCCGGCAGGAGCTGCCCCAGTGCGATGGTTCCTGGCTCGAGAGGCCGGGCCGAACGACCGTCAAGTTCGCTTCCGTCAATCGAGTCTTTGCGGGAGAAAAAGCTGGTCTCTTCCAGCGGCCGGAACGAAGGCTGCTGCGCCATCTTCTGCTGGCAGGCGGCGACAACGACGAGCAATCCCGCAACCGCGGCCACGTGCAAGCGCCGCTGCCAGTTGCTGCTTGGACCGTATTGTTTGGCGGAATGGTTCATTCGGGCACCTCCGCGACTTCCAGTGCCTGGAAACCGGCCATAAATTCGCGAGTGACGGCGAGGTCGAATTTCGGATCGATCGCCTCGATGCATAAGAAAAATCGGTCGCCGCTGGCGCGTTTGAAACTCGGCACGTTGAACAAGGGATGGTAGAGCATCGGCAATCCGCAAATAGCGATCAGTCCAAACACGCCGCACAGCGCCGCCGTGAGCACCATCATCTCGAACGTGACCGGAATAAACGACGGCCAGCTCAAAAACGGCCGCCCGCCGATATTCACCGGAAACTGATAAGCGCCCAGAAAATACTGCATGAAGAAGCCGCCCGTCGCCCCCAACAGGCCGCCGATAAACATTACCGGCCCCATTTCCGACGTCTTGAACCCCATGGCGTCAGCGGCCTCGCCCACCGGATAAGGGGAAAAACAGTCCATGCACGTATAGCCGGCCTCATTGGCCTTCTTCGTGGCGTCCACCATCTTGTCGGCGGTATCGAACTGGGCCAGGAGCCCATACACCGCCGGCGCAGAGTCATCGTGTTCGCTCATGGTGCGTTCTCCAAGACGCTGTGGCCGTCGGCGCCGCCTTCTTCTTTCGGCAGCAATTCGCGCACTTCAGTCATCGAAATCATGGGCAAGAACCGCAAGAACAACATGAACAGAGTCAAAAACAGGCCCAGGGAACCAATCATGGTCGCCCAATCCCAAATCGTCGGCGCATAGCGGCCCCACATCGAAGGCACGTATTCGCGGCTCAGGGTAATGACGATGACGTACCGTTCGAACCACATGCCGACCAGCGCGACCAACGAAATAATCATCAACCAGACGTCGTTGTGGCGGATCTTTCTCGACCACAACAATTGCGGCACCACGAAGTTGCAGGTGATGAGAATCCAATACGACCACCCGTACGGGCCAAACATGCGCTGCTTGGTTGTGCCCCATTCGTAGACGCTGCGCCCGTACCAGGCCATCCACGCTTCGCATGCATAACCGAAGCAAACGAGCATGCCCGTGCCGAACATGACCTGTGCGGCATAGTCTAAATGCTTGCGTGTGATAAAAGCGGCCACAGCCGGATAATACTTGCGCATAGGAATCGCCAGGACTATCACCATGGCAAAACCGGAGAAGATGGCCCCGGCCACGAAGAACGGCGGGAAAATCGTCGCATGCCAGAGCGGCACGATGGCCACGGCAAAGTCGAACGACACTACCGTATGAACGGAGAACACGAGGGGGGTGCCGAGACCAGCCAAGATCAGGTACACCTTCTCGTGGCGGCGCCAGTGAATGGCCGAGCCGCGCCAGCCGAGAGCTAGTACGCCGTAAATGATCCGTTGAGCGCGGTTGGTCGCCTTGTCGCGAAGATAAGCGAGGTCGGGCATCATGCCGATATACCAGAAGACCAGCGATACGGTGAAGTAGGTCGTCACCGCGAACACGTCCCACACGAGCGGGCTGCGCCACTGCGGCCACACGCCGGCGATGTTCGGGAACGGCAAGAGCCAATAGAAGAACCAAGGCCGGCCCATGTGAATCAGCGGAAACAGTCCCGCGCACATCACCGCGAAAATCGTCATGGTTTCCGAGAAACGGTTGATCGAAGTTCGCCATTTCTGGTGCAACAGCAGCAAAATCGCGGAAATCAGCGTACCGGCGTGGCCGATGCCGATCCACCACACGAAATTGATGATGGCAAAGCCCCATGCCACCGGAACGTTGATGCCCCAGATGCCGACGCCGATGTAGAACAGGTAAACGAGCGCGTACAGAAGCACCGTCAACATGACGAAGCCGACTGCGAAGAAGAACCACCACTGAACCGGTTGCTTCTGCTGGTCGATCAAGTAGTCGCCGATGGCCACACCGACCTTTGCCAGGTCCTGTTTGCCTTCGATCAGCGGATCTTCCAGCATCGCCGTTGAGGCATGCGTATCGGTCATTTCATGCTCCCTTCGGCATATCGGGGTCGGGGTTCGGGTTGCGCACAGCGGCGAGATAAGACGTACGCGGCATTGTGTTGAGCTCCGCCAGCAAGCCGTAGTTGGTGGGTTCCGCCTTCCAATGGTTGACGTCGCTGCCGTTCACTTTGTGCTTCGCTCCCGTCGCCGGGTTGACGACTTCCCTTTCGGTATGGGTATCCACCAAGTCGCCGAAAACGATCGCTTGCGAAGGACAAGCCGCCTGACAGGCCGTAACAATTTCACCGTCATAAATCTTGGGCCGGCCGTTTTCGTCCTTCGGCCGCGTCGCCCATTCGCGCTCCGCTGTGATTTCGGCCAAGCGAATGCGCTGGACGCAATAGGTGCATTTTTCCATGACGCCGCGGCTGCGGACCGTGACCTCGGGGTTGCGGCCGAGTTTCAAACTTTCCGATATCCAGTCGGCATAAGTCAAGAAATTGAAGCGGCGGACTTTATACGGGCAGTTGTTCGAACAGTAGCGAGTGCCCACGCAACGGTTGTAAACCATGTCGTTGAGGCCGTCGGTGCTATGCGTGGTTGCGCCGACCGGGCAAACAATCTCGCACGGCGCCTTTTCGCACTGCTGACAGGGAACCGGCTGGAAGTAAGTTTTCAGCCCGTCGGCAACTGCCGGATCGCCGACGTGATAGCGATCAACGCGGATCCAGTACATCTCGCGAGCGCGCGTCACTTCCTTTTTGCCGATAACCGGGATGTTGTTCTCCGCCATGCAGGCAATCATGCAGACGTTGCAGCCCGTGCAGGCCGTCAAATCGATGGCCATGGCCCAGCGATGGCCCTTATCGCTCCCCGGAAAGGGAGGGATTATGGTCAATGGCGTCAGTCGTTTGTCGTGCTCGTGCGTGTGGCCGCCTTCCTCATGTTCGTGGTCATGGTCATGGTCGTGACCATGCGGGCCCGGGACGTTAGCCTTGATCAGATCGTATTCGCCGGGCGCGGCCGCCGACGCCATCGCCGCAGCGAAGTCTTTTTTATTCGCCATAACGGCCGGGATCACATGCCGGACCGGTTTGCGGCCTTCCATCAGATAATGAGCTTGCGTACAAGCCAATATGGTGTCATCGCTGAGTTTGTCAATTTTGATGCCGGCCCCGGTCCACGGCGTGCTTGATGGGCGAATCTTGT
>Ga0206953_1109_pt1 | contig 15220 bp, 8 predicted proteins | sample Alteio_BWOrgHeat_36_FD_152977 | JGI IMG/M metagenome (GOLD analysis project Ga0206953, IMG submission 152977) | Enriched cells from forest soil in Barre Woods Harvard Forest LTER site, Petersham, Massachusetts, United States -... | ecosystem: Environmental > Terrestrial > Soil > Temperate forest > O...
TCTTTATCGTAAAGAGCCTCGAATGGAAACAAGAATGTATAAACTTGGGCATCATCTCGTTGCGTTCCTCGACGTGCTGGGGCAGCGCGATAAGTTCAGAGGTCTTAAAAAGCCCACCAACGCGCAAGAGGAAGATGAAGTCAAAGAGGTGCTGAGGCAAACGGCTGGTTTTGTCGCCGAACTGCGCACCGTATTTCAACGCCAATTCGAGGTCTTCGAAGCTGGCGCGTCAAATATGCAGCGACACACGAAAGAGCCGTTGCGTCCGAATTTCACCGGCTTCTCCGATTCATTCGTTGCCTCAGTTCCACTGCGGGAAGAGGGCCAGGAGTTGGTGCCGGTTGTGACCGTGTTTTCAGCTCTATCAGCGGCCTGCATTGTCATGCTAACCGCACTTGCCAGCAAACATCCTTTGCGAGGAGGAATTGATGTAGGTCTCGCAACAGAGATCGGTCCTAATGAAATCTACGGAGCTGCTCTGGAGCGCGCTTACCTTCTCGAATGCAGGGTTGCAAGATATCCGCGACTTGTTGTCGGTGATGAGCTTTGGAGATATTTGAACGCCGCGATTGCTCACTTCGAGAGCCAGACAACACCGGTTTCAAAAGCAATCACGGCCATCGTGAAAAAGACTATGCAGATGATTGCGACGGATACTGACGGGCACAGAATTCTCGATTATCTAGGTCCCGTCGTACTTGAAAATGCCGGGCCTGACCACGGGCAACTCATGATTCAGCCTGCTTACAATTTTGTCCTCGCCGAGCAGAAACGAATGCTTGCGAAAGGCGATCCTGAATTGATCGGGCGATATGCCTTGCTTAGAAGCTATTTCGAGTTGCGGCTGGCCCCGTGGGGCGTGGAAGTGAAAAGGGACTAAGACTCCTGATTGACGGCGTACTCGGAACAATTCACTTGGCCGAGTACTTCCTTAGTGCCTCGCAGCGCTGCCGCGAGTAGTGCCCGTCCTAGACGGGTGGCGCGGAGGATTCCCCAGCGCCGATAGCGTTCAGAATGCGAGTAGCTGTGTGCTGGATGTACTCCAAGCTTTCTGACAGGAGCTTGGCGTCACCCTCGTATAGCTGGATGTAGTCTTGCGCTGCCGAGCCAGTCTCAAGGCCGATTGCTTGGCAGACGACGAATGCCACGGCCTCAGCTTCCGTCTCGCGGCTACGCTTTGAAGTGCTGGCCCGGCGCTCGGCACGATGCATCAATTCGTGTGCGACCTCGTGCGCCAGTGTTGAGAAGTCTTCGGCAGGAGCCTGTCCGGGCAACAAAGTGATCTTGCCGCCTGCGGAGGTGCCGCGAGCGGGGTCGATGTCCTGCGAGTATTCGAGAACAATCCCTTGCTCAGTGATGAATTTTCCGAGTCGGTCGCGGTATTCGCGAGGATCGCCATTGACGTTGCCGATTTCAGGAAGGTCTTCACCGTCCGTCTGGCTGATGTCGAACACATACGCGGCCCGGAAGCCGACAGCAGTTGATGATTCATCGGTTTCGGTTTGTTCCACGCTTTGGCTTTTCGCTCGAACAATTGGAGCGAGAATCAAAATGCCTTTCTCGCCCTTCTTCACGAAGCGCCCCAGCTTGTGCCATGTGTGGAAACCGGCAACGTGCGTAGCAGTTGGCTTCTGCGATGCGATCAGCATCACGTTTCGGAGACTATACCGATGGAATCGGCCAATCGCCGCGAGGTAATTTCTCATCGTTTCACTGTGGCCCCTTTCGAGAGCTTGACTGAGTTCTTCGATTGCTTTGCTGACGATCTGTTTGGCTTGCTCGACTTTCATGATTGTTCTCCTGTTTCGGGAGCTTCGTGCCCCCTTCACCAAACAGCGAGGGGGCAAGGTCCCGAAACAGAGAACGGAGCGACGAGATTGGTGCGTCCAGGTCGGAACGGGTCGCACGCTGGAGTGACACAGTTGTTCCGTGGCGCGAAGCGTGCTAGTGGAGACCGGAGGTGAGGGGCTTATTCGCCGGGACGCGGCAATCTCAAAGCGGCGAAAAGAGGAGAGCGGCACAAATCGTCTGCAAGGTCTGAGCGAGAAAGAGTGAGGGACGCGGCCCGCCCAGATTAATCGGGTTGATGTCCTTCGAGGCGGGCCGTCGTTCGAGCCTCACGCGGGAAACGGCAGTGTTACGCTCCGCCGGTGGCTTTGATTGCTAGTTTCTTGGTCGCAATTGTTTTTCCGCCCTGCTGCGCTGTCACCGTCACTTGCCATGTCCCACCAGACCCGAGGTCGCCTTTACCTTCATATATTCCACCACCCTTATCCGCACCCTTAATCACAGTTTTCATCTCTGGCATATTCATTGCTGGCATGGCCAGGCTCCTCTGCTAGATGGCAGGCTGCTCGTCTTTCGGCTGCAACGTTCCACGTCGAAGTGCACGCTCTTTCATGAGCGCGAAGAAGACCGGAACTAGAATGAGAACGTGAATGGTTGAAGTAATCATTCCGCCCACGATAGGCGCGGCGATTGGTTTCATCACATCTGATCCGATTCCTGTTTCCCAAAGAATTGGCACAAGGCTGGCGAGAACCGCGAAGACGGTCATCAACTTGGGCCGTAGTCGTTGAACCGCTCCTTCGATTGCCGCTGCCTCGATGTCTTCATGCTTGAGAGGCACGCCCGTTGCAAGGCGACGGTCCAGAGCTTCGTGCAGGTAAACCACCATGACCACGCCCGTCTCTACGGCGATACCGAAGAGCGCGATGTAGCCTACCCAGACCGCTACGCTAAAGTTGTACTTGAGAAGCCATTGAAGAATGAGCCCCCCGGACATTGCATAGATCGTCGGGAAAATGAGGACCATGGCCTCTGTGACCGAGTGAAAGACCATGTAAAGCAACATGAAAATCACGAAGAACACGACCGGAAGGATGAGCTTCAATCGTTGCTTCGCGCGCAACTCAAATTCGTATTCGCCGGACCATTGGTAGATATATCCCGGAGGCAGTCGAAGTTTCTGGTCCAGCAAACTAGAAGCTTGCTGTACGAAGCCGCCATAGTCGCTCGTGTTCAGGTCAATGTAGACATAGCCCGTGAGCTGGCCGTCCTCGTCTCGGATCATGGCAGGGCCACGCGAGAACGAAAGATTCGCTACCTGAACAATCGGGATTTGTGTGCCGGAGGGAGTCGCAATGAGTACGTGGCGAAGCTCATCCACATTGTCACGGAAGTCGCGCTCGTATCGAACGTTTATTGGGTAGCGTTCGCGGCCTTCTACGTTCTCCGCCACATTCATCCCACCCATGCCCGATTCGACTGCCTGCTGTACATCGGCAATGGTCAGCCCGTACTTGGCGGCTTCAGGACGATTGACTTCGACATTCACATAAAAGCCTTGTGACACACGCTCCGCAAAGACAGACCTCACCCCTGGTAGGCCCGACAAGACTTGCTGAATCTGAGTGCCAATCTGTTGAATGTCGTCGAGTGACGGGCCTTGGATTTTCATTCCGACCGGCGTCTTAATTCCAGTCAGCGCCATGTCGAGCCGGTTCTCTACTGGCATGGTCCATGTGTTGCTGAGCCCTGGGAATTGAAGTTTCCCGTCCATTTCCTGAATCAGTTTTTCATAGGTCATACCCGCGGGCCACTGTTCGCGTGGTTTGAGCATGACGGTCGTGTCATACATATCGAGCGGGGCATTGTCGGTAGCACTGTCTGAACGGCCCACCGCGCCGAATACCGTCTCTACTTCTGGAAAGGAGCGAAGAATCCGGTCCTGCTCTTGGAGCAGCTTCGAGGCTTCCACAATGGAAATGCCGGGAAGAGATGTTGGCATGTACAGCGCAGAACCTTCGTAGAGCGGCGGCATGAATTGGCTGCCGAGTTTGAACATCAATGGGAACGTGACTGACAGGAATATAAGATTCAGAAGTAGCGTCGTTTTTCGGTATTTCAGACAAAGCCGGAGCACCGGCAGATACAAAGCCTGGGTTATCCGGGAGATTGGATTGTCTGATTCGGGTCGCAGCCTGCCCTTTATGAACATGACCATCAGCACGGGAACCAACGTGATCGCAAGGACTGAGGAGAAGCCGACAGCAAGAGTTTTCGTCCAGGCCAGCGGCTTGAACATCCGCCCTTCCTGTGCCTCCAGTAAGAAGACCGGAAGAAAAGAAACAACGATTATCAGGAGAGAGAAGAACAGTGCTGGCCCGACCTGCTTAGCAGAATTGATGAGAATGTGCCGACGTTCCGTGTCGTTCGCCACTTTGGCTTCGGACAGATTTCGGTATCCGTTCTCGACCATAACAATCGCGGCGTCTACCAGAACTCCGACCGCCAACGCCAAGCCGCCGAGCGACATGATGTTGGAACTCACATGCAGGTAATACATCGGTATGAAAGCCATTGAGACCGCAATGGGCAGCGTGATGATCGGAATCAGCGCCGAACGGAAATGAAAGAGAAAGATGATGATGACGAAACTGACGATGACGGCCTCTTCCAAGAGGTCGCGCTGCAACGTTTTGATAGATTCTTGGATCAAACCGGCGCGGTCGTAGCCCGCCACGATTTCCACGCCCGGAGGGAGCGAGGGTTTGATCTCTGCGAGCTTCTTCTTAACCCCGTCGATTACTGTCAGGGCGTTCAGGCCGTAGCGCATCACTACGATACCGCCGACGGTTTCTCCATCGCCCTGCCATTCGACAACGCCCTCGCGCATGTCTGGACCGAATGACACAGCTCCCAAATCTTTGATCAAAACCGGCGTGCCATTTTTGGCCATGACCGGGACGTTTCCCAAGTCATCGAGAGACTTGAGATAACCTAAGCCACGGATCATGTAGCGTGCTCCGCTCAACTCCAACACGCGCCCACCTACTTCATTGGTACTGGATTTGACCCGATCAATTACCGTCGAAAGCGGGATGCCATACGCGAGCAACTTGTTCGGGTCGAGGCTGACTTGGTACTGGCGAACAAACCCGCCCATGCTTGCAACTTCGGCGACGCCAGGCACCGTCTCAAGTTGGTAGCGCAAGTGCCAATCCTGGAGCGTCCGCAGATCGGCGAGGCTGTACTTGTGGGTGTGATCCACGAGAGCATACTCGTACACCCAGCCCGCGCCAGTTGCGTCCGGCCCAATTGCGGGGTGTACATCAGCAGGGAGACGACCCGCAATCGTTTGCAGATACTCCAGCACGCGAGAACGGGCCCAGTAGATATCGGTGCCGTCTTCAAACACAACGAACACATAGCTGTCATTGAACATCGTCTCGGCGCGCACAGCCTTCACATTTGGAGCCGCGAGCAGCGCCGTCACAATCGGATAGCTAACCTGGTCTTCGATGATGTTGGGAGGCTCACCTTCCCAGTTGGTGTGAATTATGACCTCGACATCGGATATGTCAGGCAGAGCATCAAGCGGAATATGTCCCATACTCCAAATTCCGGTGAGAGTGAGAAGGAGGACTCCCGTAAAAACCAAGAAGCGATTGTGAGCGCACCATTCAATGACACGAGAAATCATGACTACATCCCTCCCGTGGCATTGACGGAGAGCTGTTTAGTCGCAATGGTCTGGCCGTTTTGCTGCGCTGTAATCGTGACTTGCCACGTGCCCCCTGAGCCGAGAGCGCCATTACCCTCGTACATCCCGCCGCCCTTATCGCTGGCCTGGACGACTGTCTTCATCGCAGCCATTCCCATCGCCGGCATCGCGGCCATGAAAAAGGTTACGTTGACCTGCGCTCCCGTGACTGGCTTTCCCGCCTGATCCGTCAACTTGATGCGAATAGTGTTCGAGCCCTTCCGCGGAGGAGACGGCACCGTATCTAGTTCAACAGTCGCTTGTGTCATCGCTGGGGCATTCATAGCAGCAGCCTGACCTGCGCCCGGTGGTGGAGGCATGAATGCGCCCGCCGCAGCGGCCAACTGAGCTTCTGAATCAATCAAGAAATTTGAGGACGTGACAATCTGCTCACCCGCTTTCACCCCCTTGGAAATCACAAATTGATCGCCGACATGAGGGCCAAGCTCGACCTCAAGCGGCTCAATGTTTCCATCCCCGGTGTAGGTAAAAATCAGGTTTTTGGTCCCTGAATGGAAGATGGCCGAGTCGGGCACGATCAGCCGCTGCCCCAACGGCAGCTTCAGGCTCACGTTTACATACATGCCGGGCCGCAGTTTCAGTCCTGGGTTCGGGAAAACAAGCCGAACCGGCAACGTCCGCGTAGCCATATCCAATTGCGGCAACAGGTAGTCCACTTTCCCTCTGAATACCTGTCCTGGGTAGGCGTCCACCGTGACCTCGGCTGTATCACCCGGCTTGATCTTCCCCGCATCGTTCTGAAAGATTTGGGCGAATACCCAAATTTCTGAAAGATCGGCAATCGTATACAGCTTGGTGTCTGGCTGAACGTACATATTTGGAAGTGCGTTTTTTTCTGTGATGTAACCGGCGACCGGAGAATTGACAGTTAGATCTGTGATTGGTTCGCCTGTTTGATCTAGCTTGGCGATATCGCTCTCCGATATGTCGAACTGCTGAAGCCGCGACTTCGAAGCAGCAACTAGCGATGCAGCACCGTCCGCGACTCCACTCACAGCGCTTTGCTGAAGAGCGGCGGCACTCTTCTTCGCCAATAAATACTCACGCTGACTCGCCACAAGGTCAGGACTGTAGATTGTGAACAGTGGCTGTCCCTTTTCGATGAAGTCCCCAGTGGCATCTGCGTAAACATGCCGTATCCATCCTGCAAACCGCGTTTGTACATAGGCAAAGCGGCGCTCATTTGCCTGGACATTTCCGTAAGAGCGAATTTCATCGCTGATGGCCTTGGATTCGACTGTACCAACCTTCACACCAATGCTTTGCATGCGCTGTGGGGACAGTTGAATTGGAGCAAGCGCTGTGTCGGACGGAGGCGCAGTTGAGCCTGTAACAGTGGCCGTAGGCTCCGTTGCCGACTGCGACGCTTCGCTTTCTGCGCTCGTCGTGGCGGCAGATTGTCCTGCGCGCGTCATCGGATTGAATGGCGAACGCCACCAGAGCCACGCAGCAACGCCCGCAACGGCGATGAATGCGATCAGCGTAAGCAGGAAAGCCCAGCGGTATTTCTTGCCTGCGTGGTCCTGGCTCCCCGCCTCTTCGGGCTGGCGCAACTTCGTAATGTTCTCCGTCATGGCAGAGTCACCCCTGTGAGCCGCTCGATATGTGCAACTGCTGTTTCATGGTCAAGAATGGTTTGCTGGTATTCGAGATTGAGGCTGAGGACATCCATGAATGACGAAAACAGGGTTTCGAAATCCTCGCGATTGGATTGATAGGCAGCCAGTCCTGCCTGAATTGCCGCTTGTGCCTGAGGGATCAGGCCGTCGCGATAAATCAACAGTTGTTCCTCTGAAGTTTTGACCATGACGTACTCTTTTTGAACATCAGCGAGTGCAGTCTGTAGTTGTGCATCGAGATCTGTCTGAGCACGCTCGACATTCACTTGAGCTTGTGCGAGCGCCGCCTGTCTTGGCTTGCGACGGGGGAAATTCACGTTGAATGAAAGCTCGTAATAGTCTCGAAACTTGCGATCTGTGTTTTCATACATATAGGAGACTCCAAAATCTGGCCGAAACTCTTTCTGTGCCAGTTCAACCGCAGTTTGATTGCGCTGCACCATTGCTGAATTCTCGTGAATGTTTGGGTTTTGTTCGCGAACCTTATCGAGGAGTTCGCTCGCCGTATAACTCAGAAAGGTAGCCGCGACGGGCTCAGCGAGGATGTCAGGCGAATCCTGTGGCCGTCTAAGAACGCGCTTGAGTTCGGCTTCATCCTCGCCAACCAACTGATGGTGCATGGCGATCTCGCGCAGGATTTTGGTCCGCTCAAGTTGAGCCTTCAGGACATCCTGCTGATTGCCCATGCCGGTCGAATAGTGCGCCTCCGCCTGTTGCTCCATCTGCTCTAGCAGTGCGGCGTTCCGCTGAAGTGTTCCTAAAGTCTGTTGAAGGTAGGCTAGGTGGAAATAGCTCGTCTTCAAGTTTTCGATTTCATCTTGGAGAACAACCTCGACGTGGGCCTTTGCGGTATCGGCATCACGGTCTGCCACTGCGCCCCGTAGCTTGAGCTTTCCTGGGTATGGCAATTGCTGGGACACCCCGACGCCGATGTAGGCGAAATCGCTATTCGTGTAACCGGCGAACGGACGAGGACTGCCCACGCTGAACTGTTGCAGCGTGAATTGGGGGTCAGGAAGAGCCGACATCTGCGGCGCAACAAATGTCGCCCCCTTAGCGGTTTGTTCGGCAGCTCGAATGGCTGGGTCATTCCTCTTAGCCTCTTCGATGAGCACGGAAAGCGGCGTGGGAATGCCAGTTTCGTGGCCCGTCTGACCGCTAGCCTGAGTAGATTGTCCTTGCTCGTCTATTTTTTGGGGCGCGGCGAATACGTTTGGTGGAACACCACCGGCAAGCACCGCGATAAGCCCAAAACCAATGAACTGCAAACTCTTGCGCCCGACACCCTTCCGCACGGAAAAGCGAATACTTTCCATTACTGTCCTCCGTCATGAAATTTTTGAACACTGGACACACGTATGCGCCAGCGGACAAACGGAGAGACAGAATTAGAGTCTCAGGACGGAGTTCGTTTCGGAGAGACTTAAAGGTGGGGAATGGAACTGTGCAATAGTCAAAGCCGAGTCGGCAACAAGAAAAATCTGGGCTGAGTCTACGGGCAAAAATACCGTTACGACCGTCGCAGGAAGTATTCGGGAATGCTCACCACTGCCGATATAGGGCTGAACACTTTGTTGACTGGGCGACTTGCAGCAGGACTGAGGCGAGGACATTTCCTTTGATCCGCATTGAGAACCCATCTGGCGGCAACACTCATTTTCGCCCGCGCCCATGAGCTGCGGCACAAAACACGAGAGCCCTGGCATACCAAGTAGTGCCAGCAAGCTCGCCACAGCTACAAATTTGGATCGTAGTCTCATGTTCTGCGAAATCAATCTATCCATGCGTTTGACGTGGCGTCAAGCAAAAAGTGAGTTGGAGTTATGTCGTCCAGTATCGACGAGCCCTAAATTGAGCAGAAATCGCCGAGCTTCCATGGAGCAGCTTGGTACGGTGCTGTAGGTCATGCATAATACGCATGGAGATAGAGTTTCTTCTGAATTTTGCCAAAACCGAAAGATCCCGCCGCCGTCAAGCTTGGACGGAAGGGTGGGAAGGAAATCGCCAAGCGCGGGGCTGAATACTTCAGGCAGTTGCAAGCTCGACGCAAGAAGCGCAAGGGCGGTCGGCCTCCCAAGTCCAAGAAATCAACCTGAAAAGCTCATTGAAAAACAACGAGCGCTCGTTGTATAATTCCACACTGTGCGGAGTGCTATATGATAATTGGCGACCGCCTACGTGCCATGCGCGAAGAGAAAAAGCTGTCCCAAGGAGACATTGAGAAGCGGACTGGCTTGCTTCGATGCTACATTTCTCGCGTTGAGAACGGGCATACTGTTCCAGCCATCGAGACCCTGGAAAAGATGGCTCGGGCGCTCGAAATTCCACTCTATCAACTGTTCTACGACGGCGAGAATCCGCCTGCGCTTCCGCTCCTTCCCAATCGACGGACTGCTTCCGACCCTGACTGGGGTAGTTCCGGCAAGGATGCACGTTATCTGATGAAGTTTCGCCAGCAGCTCAGCCGGATGGACGAAGGTGACAGACGGCTACTTCTCTTCATGGCCCAAAAAATGTCGCGCCACGTTGCCGGTCGGCAAGGAACCAAGGCGTAATGCGGAACACAGTCACTGACCGGCGTTTTGTGCCTTCGACACTTTCCAATCGAGGCTCGGATGCGAATGCGGGCAACCGCACGCACGGAGAAACAATCAGAAGAGGCATACACCCGTATGGGGCAGGCAGAGGTGGCCCTATGGAATTGCAGTGCCCGAATTGCAGGAGCACAGACCTCAAGAAGGTTTCTCTCGCTTACCAAGAGGGACTTCAGCACGTGAGCACTCGCACGCGACTGCGCGGCATCGTGGTCGGGAGTGATGGGCCTGATATAGTTGTGGGCAGAGCAACCACGAAAGGGATGCAGCAAACTGAGATCTCGAAAGCGCTGATTCCTCCGGCGAAGTGGTCCTACGTAAAGCTTTTTGGCTGGTCGGCTTTGGTGTTCTTGTCGGTCGGCTGGATAGTATTTTATGTCAATACCGTCACGAAGAATTCTTCGTATGCTGCTTCAGTTCCTTTGATGACCTACTCTCTGCTCTCCGCTGGTGTGTTTGTTTTTCTTCTTCTTATCTATGGCAAACACAATCACTTGACCTACCCTGGACAATACGCGCGCTGGAACCGTTCCTTCATCTGTCAACGGTGTGGTACTGTGAGCCAAGAATGACTGGAAACGATGGCTTGGCTGGTCCTGCTTGATCGAGACGCGCCAGCAACTCAGACATCGTCGGCTGAAACAACAACATCAAACGGAACGCCAATAGCGTCAAAATGCTTTTCGCCACAGCGAACCTTATCAGCTTCGCTCGTTCGCAGTTTCAGGTAATCCCGCGTTCCCTTCGTTTCGCGCACAAGGTACAAGGCAAGCCCGTCTTGCTTGAGAATGGCCCAATCGGGATTATATTTACCGATTGGGGTGTCGACCAGAAACCAGTTTGGTAGTTTTACGAAGAGTTTGATGTCGTCGCGCTCGTTCAGGCGTTTAGCGAATTCACGCTCTATCTCTGAATCGTAAACCACGTACTCGTAAACTGATTTTTCCACTTGAAGCGCCTTGAGGTAGTTGATGAGCTCTTCGTCCTTGAAAAGTAGCATTTCCCACTCGGCCACCGATCCTTGGCCCGGAATCCTCTCGTACTTGATCCCGTCTACGAGAAGCCGATGAAGCTCATTTTTAAGAATGGTTGCTACTGCATCCATAAAGCGTTGCGGATTATTGAAGAACTCGCCCAATTTTCCGGATTCTTTCAGGACGCGGACCAAAGTCGACCGGGTAAGCTCGGTCTCATTCTGAAGATAGGCCAGCAAATCCGGGACTGGCCCGCCGTATAGCACTTTTTCCTCGGCTACACTGACGGCTTCTGCGGTGACGCCGCCTTTTTCCACGCCCAATCTTCCAGCCACGAGACGAATGCGAGGTTTCTCAATTCGCTCCATTTGTTTCAAAGCATAGACGGCTCGTTGCACCAACACATCCGTTGCGAATTCGACTCGATAGGTCGTCTTCGGCTTAATTCGTTTCCAGAGTTCGGCAAACTCTGGGCTGAGCGTAATCTCTTTTCTCAGCCGGTTGTTTCCTTCGTCGCGCGCTCTTCGAACATGGCGTTCGATCTGGAAGGATGCCAACAGGTCAACAACGGCGGCGGCCAAGTCTTTCTGGCTTTCCGGCAGCTCAACTTTGAAGTCCGGACGTTTGGGATCAAAGGCTGGTTGAAGATGGCCATCGCCGTCGAGCATTTTCTGCTCAACCAATGCGGCCTGGATAACCGCCGCCGCCTCACGTCCAATAGGTTTCTCTTCTCCATCTACCACCCGCGTCAGCTTTGCAATTGCAGCCAGCGAAATCTTACCGAAGGTTACTCCACAATCCTCTTCGTACTCGTTCTGGAGTGCCTTTGCGAAGTCCTCATAGCTCTCGTTTGCCATCACGAAGAGCTTGTTGATTGAATCATCGAAGACGCGCAGACCATTCTGGTCGACGGGCAAGCGCAGGCCCCGGCCAATCTCCTGCCGCTTCTTAAGCGCACTTCTAGTCTCGTTCAGCGTGCAAATCTGAAAAACGTTTGGATTGTCCCAGCCTTCGCGCAATGCTGAGTGGCTGAAAATAAAACGCAGCGGCTCCTCGGATGAGAGCAAGCGTTCCTTTTCCTTCATGATCAGGTTGTAGACATCGTCGTCGGCCTGTGTATCGCCGCTTGTGTCCTTCAGGATGCCCTTTCTGTCTTGGGCGAAATATCCGTTGTGCAGCTTCTCCACGGGTTCCTTGAGCCAAGGAATGTCCTTGAATCTCTGATCTTTCGCCCAATTGGCTATTTCAGCCTCAAAAGCCTCAGCGAACTTGCCTTTCACTGCCTTCCCGTCGCCATCGTAATCGCGGTAGTTCGCCACGCGATCAACGAAAAAGAGCGATAGAACCTTGATTCCTCTTTCGCTGGCTGCCTCGCCGACCTGCAACTCTTTCTCCAAGTGTCTTTTGATTGTTTCCTTGATTTGGGAACGCCACACATCCTCGCGCAGTCCCCCGATTTCTTCTCCCAACAGCATAGAACGTCCATTGCTGAATCGAATGTGCTCACGGCCTGGTTCGGCGTTGATTTCTGTCACCTCGAAACCATTTTTGTAATTTGCACGCTCCTCTGAGAGCACAAAAAGATCAGCGCCCTGCTTCACCGTGATCGACTTCTCTTTTGGTCCCTGTGGCGTCTGAACTTGAATCCGAAGCTTAGCTTTGATGCCGTTCTTATAGTCGATCTTCTCCACGCGAACGAATGGATCGTTTGCCGCGCCCTCTGCCTTGGCGCTTCCCACGACAATCTGCTTCACGAGCTTAAGTTCGAAGGCGTGTATTGGATCGAGCCTGTAGACCAAGTTGTACGGATTCAAGTGAGTTGCCGAATACCGCAACGTGAACAGCGGATTCAGTGCCTTGATAGCCTCCTGCGCCTTATCCGTCCTATCCACGCTCTGAGGTTCATCTATTATTACGATGGGCCGTGCCGCCTGCACGAACTCGATAGGCTGGCGTCCGGAGAGCTTGTCACTCTCTTTGTAAATGACGTTACTCTTTTGCTGTTCCACTGTTCCGGTGAAGTTCTTTCGGAACGCATCAATGTTGATCACGAGAATCTGAACTGTATTGCTGGTGGCAAACTGGCGTAGCCGGTTGACCTTCCTGGCGTCATAGACGAAGTGTTCGAATGGCAGGTTGTTATAGAGGGCGCGGAAGTGTTCGGCGGTGATTTCAATGTTCTTCAGCACACCTTCGCGGATGGCAACGCTCGGGACAACAATGATGAACTTCTGAAAGCTGTAGCGAAGAGAGAGCTCGAAAATTGTTCGCAGGTAGACGTAAGTTTTTCCCGTGCCCGTTTCCATTTCTACCGAAAAGTGCGGGCAGTAACGCGAGACGTTTGCCGGGCCGTCAAAAAGCTCCCATCCTTCAAGTGGAGTATTTGGCTGGGCCACCTCGATTTCATTGTGGGCTTGAACGGTACGGGTATTCGCGAGGAGCGAATCTTCAGACAGGAGCATACGATTACCTACACCGAGTTCTGTTTGTTCCTGACCCGCAAACAGACCACCCATGCCACTAACGTTTATAACGGCATATTCGGGCGCGCCTTGTGGCTGGCCCTCAAAAAGGTCAGCGACGGCTGCCACAGCATTGATCTGGAATTGCTGGTCTGCGTCAAATTGAAGCTTCAATTGCGTCTCGCCTCATACAGTTCTGAAACGCCTTGCGTCACTCTTGGCCTCGCGCCTATCTGTCGGCTCGAAGATGTGCGCTGCATTCGTCTTGAGCTGGTCGTTGCCCGAGAAACCTTCATCTAAACACACGACACGTTCGGGTTTGCGTTCCGCCATCGCACGAATCAGGTCCAGGGTCAGTTTGCGTTCCAAACAGATAAGGAGCTGTCCGCCCGCCACGCTATGGACGGTCTGTCCAGCTAATACGACGACTTCAACTGGCGTCGTAAGTGGATAGCCGCTCTTGAGAAGAATCTCGTATAGGATGTCCTGGTCTGTTCGCCCTTCGCGGATATGACTGACGTGGAGTTCGAGCTGCCTATCTAGCGCCAGAGTGTCATGTGGGACACTGGCATTCCAGGGCTTGAGGTTCGATTCCGCCAGCTTGAAAACACGAAAACCTCGATCCGGTTTCTCGCCGTCCTGGAGATCGAGCTTTTCAGCGGCCTCGGTTTCGAGGTTTTTGATGACCCGGCGCACGCGCTCTTTGGTGATTTCGGCGATTGTCAAATAGTCTTTTCGTTGTGTTGGTTCTGGAAGCTGAACGAGAATGAAGCGTCGCTCACCTCCGCCCTGTTCATTCAGTTCAAGTACAGCTTGCCCCGTGGTGCCGGAGCCAGCGAAGAAATCCATCACGATGTCATCGTTACGCGTGGTAACAGCCAGCAATCCTTTGATCAAAGATGTTGGCTTAGGATAGTCGAGCACCTGCTCACCCAAGAGGTCGCGCAGTTCCTTTGTCGCTTCCTGATTAAGGCCCGCATTAAGGAAAGTGATCTCAGATTCCTCACTATTTTCTTCCTGGCTTCGAGAGTTGATCCAACTTGAAACCGGATTCGTCTTGCCGTCCCCGTGTTCGAACCGGGTCTTGAATCGAGGGCGCGTCATCCGGCTCCTTCCTGAGCTATCCGGCCAAATAATATTGTCGTTTGAGATATGCCCCTGCATGGTAGTCGGTTCAAAGCGCCATACTCGCTCTTCAGGGGGCCAGTAGTCGACCTCGGTCTTGGGATTCTTGATCGCATAATATTGATTCGGACGCATTTCACGCGTCATCCCGACAGTCAGGTCAGTACTCCTATAATGCCCCTTGGTATCTTGAAGCGGGAAGTCTTCTGACGCTCTCGCAAATCCATAAAGTCGAGCGGCACTAAGCATCTTCGCGAACGCGACGATGTATTCGTGATCGGGAGAAATCGGGGTATCCCTCATGCCCGTGGCCATTCTTCTTCGCCTAACGAAAGTGGCTAGGAAGTTTTCTTCGCCAAAAACCTCTCCGCAAACTCGTCTAAGATTGGCAACCTCCCCGTCATCGATGCTTATGAGAATGATGCCGTCTTCTCTAAGTAAATTCCGGGCGAGATAGAGCCTCGGATACATCATGTTCAGCCATTTCGAGTGAAAGCGACCGTCCGCATCAGTGTTCGTTCCGAACTTCTTGCCCTCTGCATCAACCTGACCGGTGTATTCCAGATAAGTCTCAAGGGACTCTGTGTAATTGTCCGGATAGATGAAATCGTTACCTGTGTTGTATGGCGGGTCGATATAAATTGTCTTTATTTTCCCCAGATAAGACTTCTGCAAAAGCTTCAAGACTTCCAGGTTGTCGCCCTCGACGATCAAATTCTCGGTATTCTCGAAGTTGACGCTCTCCTTGGCACAAGGCAGCAACGTCCCCACGCTTGGGTTTTGGATGGTCCTGAAGCAGTCGCTCTTGCCCGGCCAGTTCATCCCGTATCGTTCTTTGCCGACATCAACCGCCTCGCCCAGTGCCAGCTTCAGGCGGTCA
>Ga0206953_1111_pt1 | contig 15040 bp, 14 predicted proteins | sample Alteio_BWOrgHeat_36_FD_152977 | JGI IMG/M metagenome (GOLD analysis project Ga0206953, IMG submission 152977) | Enriched cells from forest soil in Barre Woods Harvard Forest LTER site, Petersham, Massachusetts, United States -... | ecosystem: Environmental > Terrestrial > Soil > Temperate forest >...
GAGTACCGAATGCGCCGCTTGCCGCAAGGCTGAGACGTCGGCAATGGGATCGCCAGCGAACGAATCCGTAGAAACAGCATCCCGCAGCAATCAATTCAAACCGCTCGCGACTTTCAGCCTGTTGTTCTTCAATATTCTTATCTACGTCGCTATGGGATTGAGCGGTGTCTCATGGACCGAACCAGCCATCCAACACGCGGTCCGCTGGGGTGCAGATTTCGGCCCGCTCACATTCAGCGGCGAATGGTGGCGAGTGTTCACTTCCATGTTCGTCCATTTCGGAATCATACATATCGGTTTCAACATGTGGTGCCTCTGGGACTTGGGGCGTGCCCTCGAAATGTTGATGGGACGCAAGGCGTTCGTGCTGACGTATTTGCTTAGTGGACTAGCCGCTAGCCTGGTGAGCGTGGCTTGGAATCCTTGGCGAGTCAGTGCAGGAGCTTCTGGTGCAATTTTCGGAGTTGCCGGAGCTTTTGGTTCTTATTTGTACTTCAAGAAGACGCCTATGGACAGGGTTTTGGTGCGCCAGAAGCTAAAGAGTCTGGCGATATTTGTCGGATACAATCTGCTTCGTGGCGCGGGTGGCGGGATCGACAACTCCGCACACATGGGCGGCCTGGTCGCCGGGTTGGTTCTTGGAGCGCTGATTCCACCGTTATTACAAGTCCCCGATACCGCGAATCCGGTAGCCCAGCCCGATATTGCGAGGCCGATCGATGCGCTTCCCAATCGCGAGTCGGGTGCGAATCGAATTCTCTGGCGGGTCGGTCTGGGCGGCATGGCCTTGATGCTCGTCGCCGCTGCCTGGATTCACCGGGTAAACGCGCCTGCTGCACATTACGGAAAAGCTGTCAAATTTGTCGAGGCCGGCCGGTTGGACCAGGGTATCGTTGAAATGCAGCAGGCCGTGACGCTCGCACCCCGCCTGCTCATTGCAAACGCGCTTCTGGGTGAGTGGCGCCTGGAACAGAACAATCCAGCCGCCGCCATTCCTGTTCTTGAGCATACTCTTTTGCTGCTTCCGAATGCCTACGATGTTGAGCATAATTTGGCGTTGGCCTATCTAGGATCCGGACGGCCGTTGGGCGCCATCGAAGAAATCAATCGAGCGCTTCAGTACGAATTGCAATACGAAAAGTCGGACGCGTGGCGGGCGCAGTGCATACTCGCCTTTTCCGCGGAGCAGACCGGCGATTCTCGGAAAGCGTCTGAGAATTTGCGATTGGTCCTTCAGACGAAGCCGGACTTCCAGGAGGCGCGGGACGCGCTTGTCCGGTTTGAATCGACCTCGAAATATGACGCCCGTGTTGTGATTCCGTTCTCAAAGCTCGTCATGAAGTCTCAGGCTTGGCCACTCTACCCTTAAGTTCGTTTGTAGCCGCAACGTACAAGATGACACTTAGCGAGGATTGGGAGGTGGTCGGCCGGGGTGCTTCCCCGGCCGGTCCAAAGGACCCAGCGGAACGCCCGGGGAATTCGGTTTGCTGAATTCGAAAAGCGAATTCGAATTCGAAAATTGTGCCTGCTAAGTAGCGCGAATTTGAGCCCGGATTGGGGGCCAGCCGGGTTGAATATCCGGAGCCGTATTCGAGCGCGACCGATTGAAAATTTGGACTAGGCCCTTAAGCTGCGGCGGATCGATGGGGGTTCTTACCCCCGGTCGATCATTTACCAAAAGAATGCTTATTCCCTTTTCCTGTTGCTGATTCACTTTGCGAAAGTTGCGCTGGCGATCTCGCCAACATGCGGCCGAAATCCAACAACGCTTTCGAATGCGTGGGGCAAATGAAGACGCGACTTGATGTGTTACACATTGTCCTTGACAACAAGCTGCTTTGTGTAACACATTTAGTGCATGGCTAGAATCGGACGCCCCCCAATAAGACCTAAAGAGCGGCAGAGCCGTTTCGTTGTACTGCGACTGAAGCCTGCTGACCGTAAGGCGCTTGAGCGGGCTGCTCGCGAAGCCAAGATGTCCGTCAGCGATTACATCCGATTCAAACTCGACCTGAGGTGACCATGCGAACTGCTCTTTACGCTCGTGTCTCGACGGTCAACAACGGCCAGGATGTCAGCATGCAAGTGCGGGAGTTCGAAGAGTTCTGCACTTCCCGCAAGTGGACCGTCTCTGATCGCTACATCGACAGAGGCATCAGCGGATCAAAGGACTCACGTCCTGAGCTTAACCGGCTGATGGCTGATGCCAAGCGACGGAAGTTTGATGCTGTCGTTGTTTATCGCTTTGATCGCTTTGCTCGGAGCACGCGACACCTTGTGAACGCGTTAGCCGAATTCAGCGCCCTCGGGATTCAGTTCATCTCCATGCACGAAGGCGTCGATACCACCACTCCGAATGGCCGATTGATCTTCGGCATATTCGCCAGCATCGCCGAGTTCGAACGCGATCTGATCCGTGAACGTGTACGCTCGGGGATCGCGAACCGCAAGGCCAAAGGACTGCGAACCGGACGACGGCCAGCTAATATCGATCTGGATCGCTTGCGCCAACTTCGTGCCGAAGGCAAAACCGTTCGTGATATCGCCCAAGCCCTCGGTCATAGCCGTTCGCTTGTCCACAAAACCCTCAAAAATCTGGCTGCCTAAACTCCGTATTTCCATCACGGTTTCGAGCCCAGATTCTGTCTTTTTGAGAGATGTCAAATGGACGCGCCGGCGATCCATCCAGACTGAATGCGCAGGCGCCAGTCGGCATGCCAGAGGGACAATTCAGCGGAAAAAGCAGTTAATCTCCGACGAAAAGCAGTTAATCCACGACGAAAAGCCGTGATGTTCAGCGCATAAACCCTGTAAAATGAGCAGAACCTTGAAATTAATTGACCCAATAATTCAGCCTATCCTCATCGGATTCAAGGAGTTACGAATAATCTGTGGGAAATGTGAGTCTTGTCCTCTTCATTCGGACGCAATTCGCGGCCATGATCATCGCGATGCGGTCGCGGGCCATGATCCGACACACGCCATGTTGTTACGATATTCAAGGAGCCCACGTCCAGGTCAACGTCGGACTGCTCTATATCCCTGCGTCAATTCCATGAGCACTTGAGTCTTTAGAAGATGAAATTCACCATCAGAGATTCTTTCATTACCTAACATAGGGATAGACCCGTCCGACGTTGCCGACGCTGACGTAACTTATTGAAAATACGTGGGCGAACAAGGTCAACGTCGGACTTCGGTGTCAACGTCAGACGTTTTTGTAGGCCGATCACTTCTGAACGTCGGACCACGTCGGACCACGTCGGACACAGCGTCGGACACAACGTCGGACACAACGTCTGACGTAAATCTCCGACGCTGAGCTTCCGCTTTGGCAATTAAGTGCTTGCTCGCAAACCCCACTCGCTCTCGCTTCGCTCGCCGCACGCTCCCGCCATTAACCTCCGACCCGCTTCGCGGTCCTACGGACGCGCCCGTCGGCTTAAGTTGATAGATCATTCTCATGCTGCCTCCTTCACGAACACGTCCGTGTTTTTATGGTTTCCGGCCACTCGGACGCCGACCTTGACGAGATCGCCGAGGCGGATGCAGCTGTCCCATGCCCGAGTGAAGTACTCAGCGCCGCCCGGCTTCTTATCCGCGCTCATTAGTCGGCGAACATCACGCTGGCCGAGCGGGCGATCCTTTCCGTCAGCAGCTTTGCCGACCGAATACTTGTCGAACGTCTTGAGAATGCCCTGGTGAAAAGCTTGAACGAATGTATAGCTGTCCATCGGATTCAATAGTTCGCGCATCCTGATGACGTAATCGCCAAATGCACAAGCTTGTTGGACCAGCTCAGGTGCGACAGCAATATGTGAATCGTCGCCGAGCAGATCTTCCTCATGCGGATTTGTCACGGCCAGCACGAGAATCATCCGCTTTACAATATCGAGCACACGTGTAGCACTCGGACACTCGCCTTTTCGATACTGTGCCCACCAGTCGGTCAGAATTTTCTGCACGTCAGGTTCGAGATAAACTGCCTGCTGAGGCTTTTGAGACAACTCGATAACTTCTTTGAGTCGGATAGCAGCTTCAGCAGTCGACTGCCTGGGCGGCTCTGGCATCACCCCGCTATTTGTACCGATGGAAACGAAGCGCGACATCATGCCATTCGCGCCACCACCGGTTTTACTCCACATCTGCTCGTAGCCATCGGGAGTCGTTCCACCGAGAATCGCCAGATGAGCATTCTCAATTTGAATGCGCCTGCCTTTGTTGGCCTGCCGAGCACGATTACTGGTGCTGTTCGATTCGAACAAACTCGTCCACATAGTGCCGAGCGTGTTGCGCGATTGCGAGGTCGACTTAGCTTTTTCGAAGAGGTCTCCCATTTCATCAGCATGCAGCAGAATCATCAAACGTTCCGCTGAGGGATGTGCTTTCCTCAGATCCTCAAAGTCACCCACAAGCGCGGGACCGCTATCCACGCCATCGGAAGGAAGCAGTGATGGCGGATAAATCGCTCTCAGATAGTTGTGTGCTTCGTTCATTGCCGCAGTTTTCCCACGCCAAGGTTCAGCGACTAAACAGGTATAGAACCGAGTTTGAAAGTTACGCTGCCCTGCCAGGGCATCCAGTCCGCTGCGTGCCAAGCCCCAATGCGTGACGAGTGACATGAACTTGAACGACATCGGGATATCCGGAAACATTTCCTTCGCCAGCTCCCACAGAGCGCCAGACATCTCGGGAAATTCAGGATACGATTCAAGCTGAATTGGCACCGACTCTTCAATGACCGGCACGTTTGATTGCTGTTGCCTGATCTCCGCTTCCGTCTTGCCGTTGCTCGTCAATGGAATCGACGAAATCCCAGCTGGCTTCTTCCCGATAGAGTGAGCTACCTTCGCACACATCTGAACGTAGTCTGATCCGTACTCATCGAATCGTTCTTCAACGTTACGGACAAGCACCGGCAACATTTCCTCTTCAGTCAAACCCTTCGCACGTAATGCTCCGGCGATCCGGGTCAGCTCGTTGTCATGCGATCCACGAGGAATCCGTGGACCTTCGCTGCTCGCCGTCACCGGCAACTTGTTTTCGTCATTCGCGAGATTTTTCTTGATCCATTCAACGAGCCACTCAGGAAAATCTGCGACCGATGCGAGTGCGACAATCTCATACGCCTTGCGAGTGTCAGGATGAATACTTCCCGGCCCCACAACATACGCATGGTTCAATCGAGCACTGCATAGCTCGCTGCCATCAGAATTCTTCAGGCTGTAGTAAGCTTTCCTGCTCGCAAGTTCGATAGTCGAAGCTGTGTGCCGGAAATAGATGTGTCCTTTGCCAGGGCTACTCCGCACTCTGAATGTCTCTGGAAACTTCTGCTCGGTTTCTTGTTCGATCCGGTGATACAGAGCTGGATCATCGATTTCGAAGAAGCAAATCCCATCTGTCTTCGCAAGGCCGACGCATCCGATATTTGCGGTCGGATACTCCGCATCCCAGCGCGATACTTGGGCCGGATCGGTCGTAGCCAGAGTCGGCCATTCATTCGAAAAGGCCTTCTTGGTTCCCGGCAGAAGTGGGATTACCGGAATACCGCGTTCGATCAGCCGTTGCGCAAGATCTTTGAATGTCGGAGTCGCCGTTGACAATCCCGCTCGCGCACTCCGTTCAGTCACTTTAACTGTTTCAACTGTGGCTGCGACCGGTTCAGACGCTGCCGGAAGCGTTGTTGCGAAAACTGCGTCAATACGCGCTTGATCTTCTGCTGCCCAGGTGCGAAGCATCACGCACCCGCCTTCGGCTCAACTTTCTCAGCCACAGTCGTAGCTGTCGGCGCTAACACTTGAATGTTCAAGGCATGCATGTATTCCCCAGGTTTCCGTGGTGCTGCTAACCCATCGAAAACGCAGGGAACATTCCGTCCCGGCTCAACTTCTTTTCGAATGATGTTCAGGTCGAGCGCATAATATCGTTCGAGCCATCCACCGGGGCGTTTAACAACAATGAATCCGAAATGCCGTTTTTCATTCCAATGAGTGAAATATCCTTGTTCTGACATACTCATCCTCAAAATCAAAATTACACGCCGCATTCGCGGGTGCTCACTGCTATGCGGCGATTCAATCCTGTGAATGCATACAAGCGCAATCGATAGCGGATATTTTTTGCCCGGTCCGACTTCTAACTTCATTGCCGTTCACTACTTGGCGGGTGATCGCATTGGAACTACATGCTCGTCTCTCCGAGCCGCCACACCACTAGGCAGGGTGTCGCGTTATCGCTGGTATCGTTACGCTGCGTTGCTGTGCTGCTTCGCTCGGTGCCGCAGTTTTCTCAGCCATCGCCTTATCGTAGGCACTAACTGCACTCGCCAAGAGTCCGAACGCTGCCGCGAGTTGACTGGAAGGGTGGGCATTCATTTCGTCGCACAGATCGAGAAACTTGTTGCCAATCTTTGCCATTTCCTCACTATTTCCGTATGCAATGCAATCGTGAATCAACTGCTTGTGATCTGCGATGTTCTGCAAATCTTCACAGATTCCTGCGGTCAACATTGCTTCCCTCGTCATCTCTGCCTGAGTCATCGGCGTGCAGATGTGCCGAGCCTCGAACGAGACCTTCTTACCGCGCTTGAGCGGCAGACTGACCGGATCGTTATCGAGAGTGCCGACGTATTTTCCATCGCCGAGCACCTCCGTGATCTTCACCCACATGCGTTCACCGGCCAGCCCTTCACATTGGAATCCGAGTCTCGCCCAATCGCCCACTTGGAGCGACCGCCGCGCTTCTTCAGATTCGATGTGAAACGTTTCAGGATGTTTCCGATTCATCTCAACAGCATCAACTAAAGTTATTTCCGACTTCGACTTCCGATTGCTCATATGATGGCCTCCTCGAACTACTTGACTACTGGTGCTGCGTTTGCCGTTCTCTCACGGCTGCCCCACAACTTGGCAATGTGGCGCGTACTCGTCTTTCCGAGGCGTCACCGACTAAGCGCGGTTCGCGTGCCGAACTGTTCTCGGCGGTCATCTTGAAGACAAGAACTCGTTTCATTGGCCGACATGCTCCAGCATTCCCTGCGCATCATTACTTCCGACGCGCTCGCGCAGTGAAGTCAGCGCAGACTCCAGCCGAGACCAGTGCTCGCCATGCCGACGAAAATCATCCAAAAGATCAGACATCACGCGAGGATCAGCGCCGAGTTGAAGAGGCTGGATGGTATCGGCGAGTGCTCGCAGTTCGGCGGCAACCTTCAGGAATCGTTCCGCCTCTTGGGTGTCGAATGGCGCGATACCTCGCAGCGCTCTGCTGATGCGCGACTGATTCGAGCCCGCAACCATAGCGAACACATCAGCCGAAAGTCCCAGCGCGATCAGGCGCGTGCGCAGCACATTTTCTGGGCTGAATTGGGCCATCGGTGAAGCCATACCTCGCATTCTCGATCCTCCGTTTAACAATCGCGCCGAGCGAAAATACACAAATGCGTCGTCGTATTGGACGCTCACTTCTCAATTGTTCAGGGAATTCCCGCTGAAGGAATCTCTGCCGCTGATTAGAATTCAGGAAGGGCCATCAGGCGATGGCCCAATCCCCAGAGTACATCTGCCCGTCAGCGGGTCGGACAGAATTTCGATCTTTGAGCTTGTCTAGGTTCTCTCTCTTCCCCTTATTCACGTCAGACCGTTTCAAACCGCTTATCTAACTGATTGCTATAGGGATAACAGAAGCTAACCGTGTAACGAAATCGTTTCGCTTTTTCTATGCCTCATCCTCCTCGGCTAGGCTCCCCACATCGGCGAAGCACTGATTCTTCGCAATTTGCCGGGCGAGGCTTGCGTCGATTCTGCGAGGCTCCACCTTATCCTCATCTCGATTCGCTCGTGCGTATCGCCACTCACCCTCGGCCTTTCTCTTCTTATCATCTCGTGGCGCTGCCGCTGGTTCGGGCGGAAGGAAAATAACTGCGTGGCAAGTCGGGCAGCACACAGATTCCTTCTCTTCCTGTCGCAGAGAATCATGCGTCCCATTAGTACGTTCGATGGCCTGCTTGAATCTTTCGGCGGCCTTCAGACGCCATGGCTCATGTTTCGCTTTGTCTGGACACTCATGTGGTTTGTCTGTGAGTTGTTTTTCCTGAGCAGGATTCACTCGTGCCGGTAATTTGTCTTTCCGATACACTTCTAATTCTGGCAGGTGATTTTGCAGCACATGCCATTCAGCTTCACGAAATGCCGTCTTTATATCTCTGTCGTTGCGGTCCGTTCTATCTGTTTCATACGGGCACAATTTACAGATTAGATAAATCTGCTCATCAGCAGTGTCTTCATCCGGCAACAGACAAAATGTCGCCTGGATAAAATGAATTTCAATAAAACCTTGAAGGATAGATTGTTTCAGCGCATCTCTTTGCTTTTTCCGATTTTTCTTTTCAGATCGCTCTCTTACAGGATGTTTGATCTGAGGCTCATTCTTGCCGGTTCCGCCGCCTTCTTGATTCTTGTAACCACCGTATCCTTCAGGCCGCACCCTACGACCGCCACCTGACGGAATGGGATCATTAAAAGTTGTCAGCCCGGCCAGTTGTTCAGGGGATAATCCACCTGCTATAGCATCTCGCGCTTGACCGTGCCTAATTTCTTCGATCTGCTCGGGAGATTTTATGCTCTCAACATGCTGTCTCCCTTGGGCGACAGAATTCTCTTTGTTGAACTTTGCTTTGAGGCCGCCTTCTTCCCATAGTTTTAGTTTTTTCCGCTCGCGTGATTCTTTTGTGCGGATGCTCGGAGGCATCGCAACTTTGTGTTTGGGTGGCCGCCCTAGCCTTCGCCGCAGCGCGGTATCCGTGCGCGACAGGCCGGAGCCAGCGAGCTGCGCATTGGGATTTATTCTCATTGAATGATCGCATGGCAGGTATGGCAGAGGATGCCGATTGCGATGGCGCGTTAATTGATAAATTGTTTCAGGTTTGATTCGAAGATAGGCGGCTGCTTCGCCTTTCGTCCGCAAAGGCTCAGACGAAACGGTACTGGCAGGGATCGGTGAAGACGTATGAGCGGGCGTACTTGCTGCTGGAACTGCTCGAACGGGCTTCTGGAAACGGTTTTCGATTGACATGGCACACTCGGTACGTGATGCGCATCACGCGCTTGCCGAATGTGCCTGAGGTAGGTTTAACCTACGAGGCTTTGGCCGCCATTTCAGTGCCGACCGTTTTCGTCGACCCTACTTGACGGCTCTCCGCCGGTCTTTCTGGCGGCGCTGCTCGTTCCACATGATTTCGGTTGAAGCCTAGAGGCTATCATGCGGTTCAAGCAAGGTTGTGTACCCTGTCACCTCCGGTTCTAGTACCTTCTAACCTTCTAAATACAGCATACACCCGCGTGTCAAGTTTTGATAAGTTCCGCTACTGGGGTCAGTTTGAAAGTCTAGCCGTTACGCAGGCTAACCCACCTGAAGCGGCTTAGGTTTCCAACGTATATTTACGTTCTTCCTGTATAAATAGACGGTCATACCTCCACACACCGCCTGCAGCCGCAGCCATCGCCCCCGCAACGGTCGCCGGGCTCGCTCTTATACGGTGCGGATGCTCACAAGCGGGCTGGACGATTGAAATTGCCGCTGCCGTCGTGTTCGGCCTCTGGGTTCTGGCGAGCGCACGGTAGTAGTGGCCAGTTTCCGAGAAGAGGACTTATCAGGACTTGGGACAAGACTCGCGACACTTGTCATTGAGTGTTGATACCGACGAGAGGGCAGTTGCAAACGTCGCTATTTCTTCTATATTATAAAAGATATGGCTAAGCGACAGTATCTGGGCAATTTCGAACTGGTCGTGATGCTGGCGTTGATCCGTCTGGGTGAGAACGCTTACGGTGTGCCCATCGCACGTGAAATCGAAGTGAGAAGCGGGCGGCGAGTTTCGTTGGGCAGCATCTACGCGACGCTTGAGCGGCTTGAAGCCAAAGGTCTGGTTTCGTCGGAATTAGGCGAGCCAACATCGGAACGAGGCGGACGTGCTAAGAAATACTTCCGCATTAGCGGAATGGGGCTGCGGGAGGTGCGTGCAACACAGCGCATGCTTATGAAGTCATGGCAAGGACTCCGACAATTGGAAGGGAGACGTGTATGAGCACTTTGCAACCACCGAGAGTGGCAACTTGGCTCTTAGAACACTTTCAGTCGAGTCCTAATAACGAATCGATCGCGGGCGATTTGTTCGAGGAGTATTGCCAAGGTCGGTCGCGCATTTGGTATTGGAAGGAAGTGCTGACGGCAATCACGGTGGGTTTGTGCCGGGAACTTGTAGCGCATCCCGTGTCTGCGCTACGGGCGATAGCATTAGCATGGGCTGTTCCGTTCATGTACCTATACGGCGTTACCCCTTTTTTGTTCAGGTTGGTGAAGCCCCTAATACCGCCGACATGGTTCGAGCCTATCGGCCCTTTATTAGTAATTTGGTGGACTTTAGATTTCTTTTTGTATGCGGCAACTGGCTGGACCGTGGCCCGCTTCCATCGTGCCCATCGGACAGCAATGGTGCTGATAGCAGCGATATCTGTTTTTCTCTACCAACTTCGAGGGCTTCCTTGGATTTGGTTTCATGCAAAGAACACACTCACCAATACGAGGTTCCTTCCATATTTGCTCATTGATTTCGTGACTCTAATTCTGCCGTCGCTGTGCGTAGTGGTCGGAGGCTTATGGGGTGCCGCTCTTGAGCGCGACTCTAGGGCCAAAGAGAAATATGTTGCGCTCTAAGAGAAGTTAACTCCCGAAAAACGGATTTTCGGAAACTGGCCCAAGCAGAATGATCGACTAATTCAAGCTTGCCAGAAAGACGCGCATTTCGCGCAACACATCCGCCTCATTTGACAGAAAGATAGCATGATTTGCGTGCGGTAAAAGGACCACGTGCGCCGAAGGCCCCGCAGCGCGGACTGCGTTAGCTTGCGCTTCTGTCAAGGCGGAGTCGTACGCCTCAAACGTAGCCAGTGCTTCACTATCACCGTGAGCGTAGGGGCCCGGATCGGCGGGACTGGCGAAAATTGCGAGAATCGGGACCCTTACATCGGTGTATTTTTGTAAGCCAGCCATAAGTGCTTGGTGCAATCCGGGAGTGAGTCGCGATTTGCCGAGGTGACCGTCTGGTGTCAACTCAAATTGTCCGCGTAGGTTCGCTTCTGTCCTAGGCCACCCCAACACTCTTTTTTGAAATGCTCGATAAGCGTCGAAGTTCTCCAAGTCAGCGGCGGTAGCCGGTAGAGGATTCGGAAGCCTTGGGCGTTTGGCCTGCTCCTCTTGCCTTTGCGTCAGGTCTTTCTCAAACGCAGGAATCGTCGTCTGTAGCAATTGCTGCGCCAATTGCTTTTGATTACCTGCCCCCGATTGCAACGAGTTGATCTGACCTCGTAATTCGTTTAGATCGATGTCCAAATCCCCGTGCGACGTGTCATAGAACGCATAAGAGTAAGCAGCGTCGAGATAGATAAGGCCTGCTACGCGCTCCGGATGGCGCGACCCCACAGAACTGAGTTCTTCACCAGCGATGGAATGCCCGACGAGTACGGGTCGCTCAAGCTTCAGTGCGTCGACTACCGCCAAAACGTCGTCTCCCAATCGGTCGGCGGCGTAGCCGCTACTCGGAGCGCTCGACGCCCCATATCCTCGACGCGTGATGCCATAGACGTGGAAGCCCGAAGTAAGTTTTGATGCGAAGTCGTCAAAAACGTGGGCCGACCCTCCCTCGCCCGCCAATAGAACCAGAGCCCGTCCTGACCCACCCCAATCCAGCACCTCCAGCTTCACATTCGTATCGACGGTTACAAACTGAACCGTGTGTGGAGACGGATCGTGCCACGGAAGCTCTTGCGCGGACAGACGGCCAGCCAAAGAAACCAACAACAAACCGGTGAGGATGATCCAGCGTCGATTCATCGCGGGTACGCTTTAGGCTCTCAATATAGGGACTTCCCGGTGTATTGCTTTAGAAGATTGTTAGCAAAGAACTCAGCATTCCGGGCTCTTTGCTCGGCGATGAACAATCCAGCTCTCAAAGCTTCGGTCTCCCCGGATTTCGACAACACCTCAGCTCTGCACATTCCACCTGCGATGACTAGTTCCCGTTGACCGCCACTCGCATACCAGGACATGAATTTTTGAATCTTGTTCGGAGTCACAACCCGTGCCAATACAGCTCTTTGGTCGGCAATCACAGGGTTCCTCGTTGTGTAGAGGACAGCATCATCAAGAAGGGATTCCGCCGCAGAGAACTCAGCGCAAGATTTGATGGACAAATCGATCACGCTGTTTTCCTGCGATTGTGCTTTTGTTTCCCGAGATGCTGCGAACCCCCAAACCAAAGAGAAGAATCAATGACAGAAGCGCACTCAGCTTGCGTTTCATGGCTCGCCTCCTCACATGGGCGGATTCTACTCCAAAACGCAAAAGGCTGGAACCTCAGCGTCAGTTCGTTTTGCCCTCACCCTGTCAATTATTGCCACATTGACTACGGCGCTTTTGCCTACTTAGAGATACCGCATCTACTCAAGTGCTATCGTTTCTGCGCCATCTCTTTTTCGCTCGAAAAGAAAGGACCCTGCTGATGCGCCCTCACATGCTGCTCATCCTTTGTTTCTTACTTTCGACTGTTTCCTTCGCCCAATTTGAGCCGCCCCACGATGCCAAAGCCACACTTATTTTCTTCCGAGAGGGGCATTTCACCGGCTCTGCACTGAAACCGTCTGTCTATGTGGATGGGAAAGAAGTAAACCGTCTTGCGAATGGTCGATGGTTCTCCGTCGAAGTCGAACCAGGAAAGCACAATCTGGGGTCAAGTGCAAAGAACGAGCCTACGACTGTGATCGACCTCACCCCGAACGAAACTGCCTACGTCGAGATGGTTATTACGATGGGTACTTGGCGAGGCGGAGGAAGGCTCATCACGGTGGACCCTGGTGAGGCAGAAGCCAAGGTCCGCAAGCTGAAGCCAGTGACCGACACAAAAGACTGACGGGCTCTAGCGTTCGCGGAGCCGCTGCAAGAGCCGGAACCTTGCAGCCGCGACCCGGACCCGAAGTTTAACATTGGGAGTGCAACTGAGTTACCGCCCCACTAGCTTGATGTTTTGGCTTGCCCACGTCTGAACTCGCCGCCCAACACCGGGCTGAAAAGAAAGTCATGGAACTCGCCCTTCAACCCATTCAAGCGAAACAAAGTTGCAATCTGCGCCCAGTGGCGTATTTCGTGCGTCAGGACGTGGATAATCATTTTCTTCGGTGTTGCTCTCAAGAACTTACCGAAAAACTCGAAATCCTTCAGGACATCCCACTCCTGAGCGGGGAAGCTGGCGATGAATTCTTTTAAGCCCTGCCGACTTAGTTGACCGAACTCAAACAGGGCTTCGAGGTTGTCATTTGGAATAGAGGCGGTATCGGTCAACGGTTGGTCAGAAAGCCTCTCCACATACCGCCTTTCGGCAGAAAAGATGTGCTTCACCACGTCGCCCACAGTTTGGAAGCGAGCATCTGCATGCGCTCCCACACTAATCTTTAGAGCCTCACCATGCTGCCGGAGCCAGTCATGCCACATCTGACGTTCCCAATCCGTGTACTCCACGAGCACGCTGATATCGATCTGCATTCGTCACCTCACCAAGCCCCAGATTCTATCCCAAAAACAAAGGCCGGAACCTTGCGGCCCCGGCCACGAAGAACACGGGATTCACTTCTTGCATGCTCCTTCGGCTACGGCGCTTTGCAGATGAAATTCGCCACTTCATCCGTGCTGCCGTTTCCTTTGTAGGTGGCCACCTGCGGGTACGGACAAAGCGGGCGGGTGCGGTCCGCAGTCCCGTTGGTGAGATGGGACGCGAGGATTTGCTTCGGTGCGGTGCCGCCCGCAACCCATTGCTCAACGGCCTCCATTTTGTCGAATGTGTCGGTGCCAGGACCGCCTCCGCAATGATTCATTCCGGGCACCATGTACAACTCGATGGATTTGCCGACCACCCCTGAGCCGAGCTTTTTAATCACGTCGTTGAAATAGTTGACGCTGTTCATGGGCGTGACTTGCGGGTCGGCCCAGCCGTGATACATCAGCAGTTTGCCGCCGCGATCAAAGAAAGGTTTCAGATTTGGGTCCGCGAAATCGAGCAAGCCGTTATCAGCCTTGAGTGCAAGGCCTATATCGGTGGCTGCATTAAACTGATGCCAATCCCAATTCGGATTCTTGAACACCAAGTATTGGAAGGTCTCGGTCGAATACCTAATCGGTTCCGGTCCTTCCAAAATTGCCCAGCCCAACTCTGATCCCGGTTGTAGTAATGCTGGCATAACTTCAGTGCCAGTTTTTGGATTATTGATCGGGGCATAAAGCGCTCTTGCCGTCTCCGCCTGCGCCGGGGTGAGGCAGTTGGCGCCGTCCGCACCTTTGCAAACGAGCGCCTTCGGATCGAAGTGGCAGAGGGTGGGATTTTCGATGACGCCGTCCTTTACGCCATCCAGTACATCACACGCCTTCAGCGCGGCTTCGTGAACCATTGCATATTTCGCGGGCGGGATGTAGCTGTCTTCGCTCCTGTGGGCAAACACATTGATGGCCATGCGGGCGATCATCAGGCGCATGTTGTTGATGCCCGAAGCACCGGCTACGATCCCGTCGAAGTCAGACGGGTATTTTGCCGCCTCAGTGATGCCTTGCCGCCCACCTTGGGAGCAGCTGTTCCAAAACGAGAGCATTGGCGCGTCGCCGTAATAGGCATTCACGATTGACTTCGCTTGCACGGTCATCTCGTGAACCGCACGGTAAGCGAAGTCGATGACCTTCTCGGGATGACCTAGTGCAAATGCAGCCGTGTTCCCTTGGTGACCAGTGTCAGTGCTCGCAGATGCGTAGCCTGCCTTCACGGCAGCCGCCAATGCAGGATAGCTGATGACCCCGGCAAAACCACCGTTGCCGACCGCTTGAAACTTCCCGTTCCAACCAGAGATCGGCAACCAGACCTCCGCCTTGATGTCGGAATCACGCGAAGGTGTAAGAGTAGCCGCCACGCGGCAGAAAGCGGGCAGAGTTGAAAACTGCGAACCGG
>Ga0206953_1110_pt2 | contig 14946 bp, 2 predicted proteins | sample Alteio_BWOrgHeat_36_FD_152977 | JGI IMG/M metagenome (GOLD analysis project Ga0206953, IMG submission 152977) | Enriched cells from forest soil in Barre Woods Harvard Forest LTER site, Petersham, Massachusetts, United States -... | ecosystem: Environmental > Terrestrial > Soil > Temperate forest > O...
ATTGCCGAAGAGGCAGTTGGTATAACCGGAGGAACCCCAGCAGGAACGGGAGCTCTTGTCGCAACCGTAGTAGTCACTGTTGCATTTGCTGAAGTAGCTGTTCCAGTAGCTCGCGCAATTCGAGCCCGTGTACTGGACTTGGAAGCAGAGGGGGAGGGTGCTGCCGCCCTTTTGGGTCGTGCTGCACGACCAGGACTGCTGCCAGTTCACATTACAGGGAGGCGGATTGCAGGTGTACTTGGTTACGTTCCAGCAACTGTTGCTGTTGTCGTCCCAGCTGCTGCCCCACCAGTTGTTGTTGCTGCCCGAGCTGCTGCCACCGGTGTTGCAGTTATTGGCATTGACCGTGAAGGTGTGCGTGTCGGTGGCAGTCGAGCTGCCATTCGTCGTGGTTGCCACGAGCGTATAGGTGCCGGCGGAGGTGACCTTGTAATTAATGGTACCATTGGCCGAGACGGAGCCTATTCCTTTGAGAGAATCCAGCGTGACCGCTTTGCCATTGATCGTCAGCGTCAAGGTGCTCAGCGAAGAACCAGTCGAGGTGTTGGCCGTGAGGCAAATCGGTACATACAACGGGCAGCTCGAGGTGCCGAGGGTGAAGGTCACGCCATTGGTGGGTTTGGTGATCTTAACATTCAGGCAGGCGGATTTAGCCGGGCCCGTAACGATGATGTTTTCCTGGGTCGTGGCGACGCCGTTTTGGTCGGTGTCGGTGACGGCAATCGTGTACGTGCCGGGAGTGGAAATAACCAGGTTGCCAGTAGCAGTTACGGACGGCTGACCAAACGCACTCGGGGTCACAGTGACTGGCGTGCCATTGAGGGTCACACTCAGGGAAGTCACGCCGCTCGGCGCAGTGCTGTTACCCGTGAAGGTGGCCGGGATCGTGACACTGCCGCCCGTGGTGCTGATATTATAGGTCGAATTCGGCGCCGGCTTGGTAATCGCAACTTTCAAATTCGAGGGCTGCACGGTGACCGTGAAGTGGGAAATCGTGGAAGCGACGCCACCGTCATTAGTGGCCGTGACAGCCAACACATGGTTGCCGGTCGTCGTGAAGCTCTGATTGGTCGAACCCGTGGCCGACTGGGTGTTGAGGCCCGTGGTGGTGAAGGTGATCGGCGTGCCGTCGAGTGTTGCCGTCAGGTTCGTGATACCGTCACCCGTGGTCGAGCCGGTGAAGTTAAAGGGAACATTCAGCGTGCCGCCTTGTACGACGGTGAACGCGGTGCCGTCAGCCGGGGTGTTGATCACCACGGTCGGAGGAATCAAGGCCGTTTGCGTCACGACGGTCAGAATTTCCGAGGTCGAGGCTGTGCCGTAATCGTTGCTGGCGGTGACCACCAATTCATGGTCGCCGGCGCTGGTGAAGGGCAGGGTGCCATTGCCCACAGCAACGAGATTACCAATGCCGTTCGGCGTAATGCTGAGCGGTACGCCGTCGAGCGTTGCCGTGATCTGGCTGATGCCGCTATAAAGGCTCGTGCCGGTGAAGGTGAAGGGAACGTCCAATTCCGTGTTGCCGGTCATCGTGTAGGTCGTGCCCGGGGCGGGCGTATTGATGACGACGGTGGGCGGTTTGCCAATCGCGCTGACGATGATGCTGACGGTCGTCGAGGCAGCGCCGTTCACATTGGTGTCGGCTGCCGTTAAAGTATACGTGCCAGGAGCGGAAACAGAGAAGCTACCCGATGCGCTGGCGTTTCCGGTTCCGATGCCATTGGCCGAAATGCCGAGGTCGGAGCCATTGACGCTGGCGGCCAGGGTCGTGAGTTTCGAGCCGTCCGTCGTCGAACCGACAATCGTGTAGGGAATCACCAACGGGCCGGTGGAAAAGTCCCACATATAGTTGGATTGGTCAACTGGCTGGGTGATTTGAATCACCGGCAGCGCGGGCGCGCTTTGCGGATTGGAAGCGGTGACGTTGATAAACGCGCCCGGGTCGGTTACGCCCAAAAGAGAATTCCAACCGCTGGTCTGAATCTCGTAAGAGAACGCACCGGCCGTGCCCACTGGCACATTCACGCCCACCGTAATTGCGATGGTCTGACCCGGAGCGGTAAACGTCAGCGTCGAGGGAACCAGCGAAAGGAAACTCAAGGCTTGCGCGTTCGTATAACCGGCGGGCAACGAAACCACGGACGGGTTGAGCGAAATCGTCACCGGAGTGAGCGGCGTCGCGACGATGACCGTCGGCGCAGTAATCAGCAAAGTGTAGCTGTAGGTGAGCGGGTCCACGCCCTGCACTACTTGCAGGGGAATGTTGTACGCGACCTGATTGAGGCCACCAATGCTGAGGGCCTTGGCCATCGGGCTGGCCAGCATCGTCGCGATACCGAGGGTCGTCAGTGTCAACGACCGGATGAAAGAGCGAAAACCAAGATGTGAGCGGAGTTTCATGACGGCAAAAGCTGATAGGTTTTTAGGACTGAAAGTGGTTTTGAGCGTTGATGTCTGGGCGCGGTGCCCCTTGGAATGCACTCAATGTATTAATATCGGTTTCTGGGGGCAAGCCCTTAGTCGCAAAATAGGGTAAATAACTTGTAAAATTCAGGGGGTCTTTTTAACATTTTCTTGAAATGCAGACCCCACTAACTTTCGGATTTCCCCTCTAGGCGCCAGTGCAACTAGTGAACAATTTGTAAAATAACGTAGCATAACGTGAATTAGAATAGGCTAACATTTGCGATTCAACAAATGGGATGCGCATTTTAACAAATCCCTTAAGGGACTGGTTTTTCGAAGAGTCCGTCCCCCCATGCCTACCTTGTCGACCGCTGGGGATCCTTATTTGACCGCTACAGCCCGGTTCTTGCGCTTGCGCCATTCGCGCAGGCCCGCCAGGACCGCAAGGCTGGCACCCGCCGCCACCGTACCCGGTTCCGGCGCGGGCAGGAACGGTACGAACGGCACTACTTCGCCGTTGGACTCAATCACCGCGTTGTAATCACCATTGTATTGTACCCCGTTCCACATCGGATCTACAAAGACAATGTCACCCAATTGGCCGGTGTAGGAACTTCCCAGCAACAAGCCGCCGCTGGAGCTGCCAAACAGCACTTGGTCCATGCCGCCACCGCCATTGCTGGCGATACCATTGGTATAGGAAGTGGCAAACGTGCCATTCCAATCATTAATATAAAGGGAGGCGCCCGGCGTCCAGGTGTTCAAATTGCTGGCGGCAAAGTTGATGACGTTGCTGGTGGTTCCGCTGGTGGAAACATTGCCGAGGGTCAGATTGGAGCTCATGGACAAGGTCAGCGTGCCGAGCTGTTCGGTAAATGCGCCCGTGGCGGCGGTCTGCCAGGTGCCGCCGTTGAGGTTCATATTGGCGGCGATGTTAATCTGCTGGGTAGTGTCGCTCAGCAAAGTGCCGCCTTGGTTGACCGTAATCGTGCCGGCGGCGATGGAGTTGTTATTGGCTCCCGTGCGGGCCAGGGTCAGGGTCGTATTCGCGTTGATCGTGGTGTTGCCCGTGTAGGTGTTCACGTTGCTGCCGCTCATCACCACGTTATTGGTGTTATTGCCGTTCGCGGTAATGTTCAGGTTGAGCGCCCCGCTGACGATGCCACTGAGGGTCGTCGTCGTGTTGTTGCCCATGATGGTCAGCGTCGGCGTGTTGCTCGTCGTGGTAACATTGCCTTGAATAGTCAGGTTGCCGGCATCCGTATTGATGGTGGCGTTGCTCGCCCCGGCCACGGTGGAGGTATTGGCTCCGACATAAATGGTGCCATTCCAAGTATTATTGCCCGATTGATTCATCAATGCGCCGTTTGTTCCGTTCGTGCCGTTGCCGTTTAACGTCAACGCCTCGCTGTTGATCGTAATGCCGTTTTGCAATTGTAACTGACCGCCATTGTCCACCAGCGTGCCGTTGGTGATGTCATTGCTGTTGCTGGTTCCGAGCGGCGAATTGGCGCCGACGCTGCTGGCGTTGACGGCCAGCGTGCCGGCTGCAATCTCGGTCGTTCCAAAGTAGGTATTATTTGAATTGCTCAAAGTGACGATACCGTTGCCGGTTTTGAGAATGGAGCCACCGGTGACGACCGCATTGATGGTCAAGTCGCTTGTCGTGCTGCCCCGGGTCACATTGATATCATTCAGCGAATTGCCGTTGGTATTCGTCAACACCAGGTTGGCGGCGATAATCGCCGTATTGCTGCCGCCGTTGACATTGATGTTGCCTTCCACGATCAACTGCGGAGAGCCGCCGCCGCCGAAGGTTACCAAGCCGCCCTGGTTCATGGTCAGGGTGTTGATTTCCTGGCTCGCGCCATTGTACATATTGATTTCGCCGTCCGAGTTGACGGTGATGTTCGTCGTGTCCGCCAGCGGGCTCTTGGCCTGGATGCTTGAGCTGCCGATTTGCAAAATTGCGTTGGCCGTCGAACCAACCCCGGTGCCAATTGTCACTGGCCCGCTCAGGGAGGTCAAATTGCCGTCAGACACGGATACCGGCGGACTGTTCTGGTTTTGGTCAATGAGCAACGTGCCGTTGGTGATAACGGTTGAGCCCGTGAAGGTGTCGCCAAACCCGTTCAAATCTACCACGCCGCCTGCGGTCATGTTGACGACGATGCCGCCCGAGCCCGTGATTTGGGAGTAACTCAAAATATTGCCCGAGGCCCCGCCGGTAAAGGTCAGTGTATTCGAGCCCAGGCTGATATTGGAATAAGTGGGTGGCACATCAAGGCCACCATTACCGAGGGTAAGCGTATTGGCCGTGCCATTGCCGGCGCTGATCACGGCGTTGCTTCCAAGGGAGATATTACCCGCCCAGGTGCTCGTGGCGCCGGCCAACAGCGCGCCCGTGTTATAACCGGCCGTGCCATTGCCGCTGCCATTCAGAACCAGCAGGCTGGAATTGCTCGTGCCGGTGGTGCTGTTAAAGTTTGAGTCCAATTGCAGCGTTGCTGAGTTATTGACCGTGACAGTGTTATGGGTCGTGCCTCCGCCCAAAGCGCTGGTGTTATTGGCTTCCAGGGTGCCCGCATTGATTATCGTGCCACCGGTGTACGTGCTGGCGCCGTTCAACACCAAATCGCCTGCCCCGGCCTTGATCAGACTGTAGCCGCCGCTGATGGCGCCGCCGACCGTCAGCGTGCTCGCCGCGTTGCTGGTGGTAATCGTTTCATTCCGGCCGAGCGCCACCGCTCCGGTACCCAGGTTCAAGTCGCTGTTGGCGCCGTTTGAGCCCGCGAAAGTAAAGTTGCCATTCATTTGAATGGCGTTGTTGTTCGTGGAAGTGGTGATGGCGGCGCCGCTGGTGTTGTCGAGGTTGCCGCCATTGATGATCAGTGTGCCAGTACCAATGGCCGCGGCGTTGTTTAAGTCCAGCGTGCCGGCGTTCAATGTCGTGGCGCCGGTCATGGTATTGGAATTATTAATCGACATCGTGCCGCCGTTAACCGTGAAGGTTCCGGTGCCATAAGCGCCTGAGCCCGTCAGGTCCAACGTGCCACCGTTGACGGTCGTGCCGCCCGTGTAAGTATTTGCGCCGCTCAACACCAGATTGCCAGTGCCACCTGCCGTAATGCCAAGGCTGCTGCCGGTGACTACGCCACCGATGGTCAAGTTATTGGCGGCGGTGGCGGTCGTGATGGTCACATTCGCGCCCAATGTCGTGGCGCCGGTGCCCAGGTTCAGGCTGTTCGTGCCGGCGAAGCTGAAGTTGCCATTCAAGGCTACTGCATTGGTGGCGGCATTCGTAAAGGTGCCATTCGTATTATCCAGCGTGCCGCCGCTGATCGTCAAAGTGCCGGTACCGACGGCTTCGGATTTATTGTAGTCCAGGTTGCCGCCGGAGAGATTGACCGCACCCGTCATTCCGCTGTTTACCGCCGTACCGCCCAACAGCAAAGTGCCGCCGCTGATATTCCAGGCGCCCGCAGTGTCGGTGATGGTGGTCGTAAAGTTCGCCGTGCCGCCCGACACGTTGACCGTGCCCGAGAAGGTGTTGGTTGCACCAGTTACATTCATCGTGCCGCTGCTGACGTTGAAACCGCCCACGCCAAAATTATTCGCACCGCTCATATTCAGCGTGCCGCCGGTGACGGTCGTGCCGCCAGTGTACGTATTCGCGCCAGCCAACACCAAGGTGCCTGTGCCGGTTTCGGTCAGTCCCAGGCCGCTGCCGCCGATAATGCCGCCCACGGTCAGGTTGGTGGTGGCACCGGCAGTCGTCACTGTCACGTTCTGTCCCAAGGTCACCGCACCGGTGCCCAGGTTCAGATTACCGCTACCCGCAAAGCCAAAACTGTTGTTCCACGTCTGGACATTATTGGTCGTGGCAACATTCGAGCCGCTGGTATTATCCAGCGTGCCGCCGTTGATGACCAGTGAGCCGATCTGCGTACCAGTCCCGGTGCCGATGGCGTTGTTATTATTTATGGCCAGCGTGCCTTGATTCAAAGTGGTCGTACCGTTGTAGGTATTGGCACCCGAAAGAATAAGGCGACCCGTGCCGGACTTGGTCACTCCCGTCGCACCGGTGTTGTTGGCAATGACCGATGCGATCGTCAAGTTGGCCGCGCTGTTTTGGATGACGACCAATTCCCCCGAGGCGGAACCTTCCAGGGTTCCCCCCGTGATGGTATTGTCCACGGTATCGGCACTACTAACCAAAATACCGCCAGTATTGATCACCAAAGAGCCTGCGAGTGTTATCGTCGACGCCGTCACGGTATCATTGTATTGCAGAGAGTTGATAGCCGATGTAGTGGCGATGCTCCCACCAGTCGGGGAGGCCGTAATTTGGACATTGGTCGGGGTGGCATTTTTCCAAATTGTGGCCGAATTGGTGGTGCCTGCGGTATAGCTAGCCAGCTTGATAATATCGCTGCCGGAAATGGCACCCCAATCTGTGCCACCGACCGTCAGGAAGGCAGAACCAGTTCCAACTCCAGAAGTGATGATGCCGCCTTCCACATGGGTCGTGCTGGACGTGGTGACGACATTGCCAGTCGTTGCTGCACTGGAAATATTTACCGTGCCGCCCGCAGAGCGGGTTATCGCGCCCAAAGCCAGCGTCAGGGTTGTATCGGTGCCAGGCGTCATTACAATTTGGCTGGCTCCGGAGTTGATCGTGGCGCCATTAAACGTCTGTGAATTAGTGGTCGCGGTCCCGGTCTCGCCCAGAAGCTGCAGCGTGCCGCCACCCAAGGCCAGGGCGGAGGATGCACTGAGCAAATTGGTTTTCGCAGCGGCGGCATTCCTAAAGTCAACCTGCAACGTGCCTCCGTTTATCGTAGTGGCTCCCGTGTAAGTACTGGATGTTGCGCCATTGATGTCCAATGTACCCGAGCCATTCAGCGTGAGGCCAAAGCCAGCACCGCTGATGATGCCGCCGATGCTCAGCGTATTGGCGCTGATGGTCAGAGTGTGGCTGGCGTTCATTGTCACTGCGCTGGTGCCGAGGCTCAGGCTGTTTGTGCCCAGGAAGGTAAAGTTGTTATTCCAGGCAATCGCATTGGTGGCGACATTGGTAAAGGTGCCGTTCGTGTTGTCCAGTGTACCACCATTCATGGCCAGCGTGCCGGTGCCGACGGCTCGGGATTTGTTATAGTCCAGCGTACCACCCGACAGGGTTACGGTGCCGGTCATTGCGCTGTTGACCGCCGTGCCGCCCAAAATCAAATTGCCGCCCGTGACATTCCAGGCGCCCGCAGCGTCGGTAACCGTCGTGGTAAAATTGGCCGTGCCGGCCGAAACCGCCACCGTACCGGAGAGGGTGGTGGTGGTGCCATTGAAGACGAGGTTACCGCCCGAGACCGTGACACCGCCGGTACCAAAATTATTCAAGCCTGTCTCAATCAATGTGCCCGCGCTGATCAATGTGCCGCCAGAATAAGTGTTTGCACCGGACAATATTAAAGTTCCCGCGCCGGCTTTGGTGAGGCTAAAGGTCGCGCCGCTGACGATACCGCCCATGGTCAACGTATTGGCATTGACGGTAATCGAGTGGCTGGCATTCAGCGTTACTGCTCCGGTGCCGAGATCCAGGTTATTGGTGCCTTGGAAAACAAGATTGCTATTCAAATGGATTGCGTCGGTCGCGGCGTTTGTAAACGTGCCATTCGTATTGTCCAGTGTTCCGCCCGTAATGGTAAATGTGCCCGTGCCGAGTGCTTCGGATTTGTTATAATCCAAATTGCCGCCGGAGAGGTTAACCGCGCCGGTCATGCCGCTGTTCACCGCCGTGCCGCCCAGGATCAAGGTGCCGCCGCTGATATTCCATGCGCCCGCGGCGTCAGTGACGGTGGTCGTAAAATTCGCTGTGCCGCCGGAAACTGCCACCGTTCCCGACAACGTGTTGGTCGTGCCATTCAAAGTCAGAAAGCCACCATTGATCGTCAACCCACCCGTGCCGAAATTATTTGCGCCTGATTCGATCAGCGTGCCGCCACTGACTGTCGTGCCGCCGGTGTAGGTTTGCGCGCTGGTCAAATCTTCCGAGCCCGTGCCAGTCATCGTAAACGACGATGTGCCGGAAATTACCCCGGTGTAAGTGGTGTTCAGACTCTTGGCTGAATTAATGCTCAAGGCGGTGCTCGCAATATTGACGCTGCCCGCCAGACCGCCGAGCGTATTCGTGCCTGCGGCAAAGGTCACGTTGCCGGCGGTTTGATTGAGGACGGCATTCTGCAAGGACGTGGTACTGCCTAGTGACAGCGTGCCGCCGGTAACATTCATGTTGCCGCTAAAGGTATTCGAGCCGGCCAGCACCAATGTTCCGCCGGAGGCGCCGCCGCCTGCCAGGGTCAGGCTGTAGCCCAAGCCATTGTCACCGATGACTCCGCCGAGGGTCAGCGTGCTTCCCGCAGTGTTGGCCATGGTAATCGTAGCGGCGGTGCTGTTGCCCAGGGTTACGCTGCCCGTGCCCAGACTCAGTGCCTTGGTGCCGGCAAAACCAAAACTGTTGTTCAATTGGATGGCGTTGTTGGTGCCGAGGGTCACCGCTCCCGCGCTCGTATTATCAAGCGTGCCGCCATTGATGACCAGCGTGCTCAAGCCGATGGACGATTCATTAATGTTGCCGCCATTAGTCAGTGAAAGTGTACCGGTATTCAGGATGGTCTGGCCACTGTAAGTGTTGTTGCCGCCCAGCGCCCATTCGCCCGTGCCATTTTTTACCACGTTCGTGGCAAAATTGGGGGCCCCATTGTTCAAAATGCCCAGATTGAGTGTGTTCACGTTGCCGTTGTTGCCCGTCAAAATCAAGGTGTCGCTGGTGTTGGCCGTCACAAACGCGTCAGGGTTGACCGCGAACGGCGAGGCGGGATTAAAATTAATGTTGCCGTTGGTCGAGCTGTTAAAGACGAGGGCGCCGGTGCCGGAGGCATCAATCGTCGAGGTGAACATCCCCATGGTGAAATTGCGGTCGGTCGTGCTGCCGGAGCCGGTGTATTGCAGGGTGCCGTTATTGGCGATGACCAGGTTCAGGGCCGCATTGCTCGATTCTCCGATACTGCTGGCTGCTCCGCCGGCGGCCAGTGTGCTCACGCTCAAAGTTCCGCCGTTGATATCCGTGAAACCGGTATAAGTGCTCGCCGTGTTGGCGAGGACCAGCGTCCCTGTGCCGTTTTTCGTCAACCCAAATGAACCGCTGACGACGCCGCCGACCGTCAGTGTGCTGGCTTCCACATTGAAGGTGGAGTTGGATCCCAGCGCAACCGCGCCCGTACCGAGACTCAAATTGCCACTGCCAATATAATTGACTACGCCATCAACATTAATGGCATTGTTGTTAGCGTTGGTAATGTTGCCACCGCTGGTATTGTCGAGCGAGGCGCCCCAGATGATACCACTGATGGACGTATTGCCAGCGAGATTTAGCGCCCCCGTGCCAATGGCGTTGGCGCTGTTGAAATTCAATTGAGCGCCGCTGTTCACGGTTGTCGCGCCGGTCTCGGCATGGTTGTTGCCGCTCACTGTCAAAGTGGCACCGGCCAGAGTGCCATTCACCAACTGGGTGCCGGCGGTCAGAACCGTTGCGCCGGTATAGGTATTGGCACCGTTCAGAACCAACGAACCGGTGCCGTTCAGAGTAAGGCCGAGAGCCGAACCGCTAATGATGCCGCCCACGGTCAGCGTATCGCTACTGAGGGTCAAAGTCTCGCTCTGGAGGAGTGTCACAGCGCCCGTGCCGATGTTCAAGTTGCCGCTGCCGCCGAAAGTAAAGTTCCCATTCCAACGTTGGGCATTGTTATTGGCATTGGTTACATTGCCGCCGCTGGTATTGTCCAGCGTGCCGCCGTTGATGACCAGGGTGCCAGTGCCAATCGAGGCGCTGTTGTTAAAGTTAAGCGTACCGTCGGTGTTCAGGTTTGTATTGCCGGTCATGGTGACGCTGCCGTCAACCTCCAGCGTACCACCCGAATTGATGTTGAACGTACCCGCGCCAAAGCTGCTGCCGTTGGTTCCAATAATCAGCGTACCGGCATTGACCGTCGTGCCACCGGTGTAGTTGCTTGCTCCGATTAAATCCAAAGTTCCGTAGCTGCCGGCTTTGATCAGGCCATCGCCCGCACCCGTGATGATGCCGCCCTCGGTAAGGGTATTCGAGTTGACGGTCACTGTCGTGGCGGCTTGACCCAGGGTTACCAGACCGCTGCCCATGCTCAGGCTGTTGGTACCGGCGAAGGTAAAGTTGCCGTTCCAGTTTTGCTTATTATTAGTAAGCAGCGAAACCGTGCCGCCGCTGGTGTTGTCCAGGCTGCCACCGTTGATAACCAGCGTCGATGCCGTCGCGCCAATCGGACCGGCCGTGGCACTACCGCCGCCATTAATGGCCAGGGTGCCGGAGTTGAGGGTCGTCGTACCGGTATAGTTGCTGAATCCACTAAACGCTTGGACCGCCGAACCATTGATGGTGAGGGCCGAAGTGGTGTTGCCTCCAGTAAGATTGCCCGAGTAGGTCGCGTCGTGTCCGTAAACCGTGGTGATCGTCAGGTTGCTGCCTGCGACCAGCGCGATGTTCTGGGTTCCGGCCACGCCGCCCATGAGCAGGTTTGAAGGGCCGAAGGTAAGCGTACCACCCGTGTAATTGAGAATCGCGTTTTGCAGGGCTGAGTTGTTGGTGATGCTCAGCGTACCAACCTGCAAATTCAAATTGCCGCTAAAAGTATTTGCACCGGCCAGCGTCAGGGTGCCGGTGCCGGTCTTGGTAATGCCCAAGCCATTGGAGGTGGATACGGTGCCACCGTCCACAATCGATCCGCTGAAAGTGACGGCGTTGCCGGAAATGTTCGCGGTAATATTCTGCCCCAGATAGGCATTGGGGGACAAAATTAAATTGGCCGCTGAGCCGCCGCCGAAATTAAAGTTTCCATCCAACTGGATGAGGCTGCTCGAAGCATCCACTATCGTGTTATTGGCCGTGGTGATGTTGGTCGTGCCCTGCATGTACTGCGAATTGATTTGGAACACCCCCGTGCCCAGTGCTGTGGCGCTACCGATCTGCAGCGTACCGTTGCCCAGCAACACGCCACCGCTATTCGTATTCGTGCCGGAGAGAATCGTGGTGCCGGTGCTGTCGACCACGAGCAGCCCCGAACCGGAAATATTACCGGCAATGTTGTAGTTGCCCGTGCCCACGGTGTAGAGCTGATTCACGCCCAGGCTCAGCGGCCCGTTGACCGTCAGTGTAGGATGGCTCGTGCTGTTGCCCACGTACCAGTTTTGCCCGGCCGCCAAAACCACGGAAACATTCGCGCCCAGCGTCAGGTTCTGGTTCGCATTGCTCATGTCGATGCCCGTGTAGGGCAGGGCGGTGAAGAGCGTGGGGTTGCCCAAAATGGACGCATTGCCGATGGTGAAGGTCTGCATCACCGTCGTATTCTGAATCGTAATTGCGGCGCCAGGATTGGTGACTTGCAAACCGCCCAGGGTGAGGCTCCCGTTGATGTTGATATTCGGCGCGACCGTCGCGTTGATGGTGCTGTTGAAGATGCCAAAGTCGCCCGCATTCAGCGTCGTAGGTGCCGTGCCATTCGTCAGGGTCCAGCTCGTATTCGAAGAAATGTCCGTCGTATTGCCGGCCTTAAAAATATTCGTCTGACCGTGAGCGGTTGGACTGAACACTAGCATGGCCACGCTCAGCCCCACGAGGAGAAGAGCCCGCGTAAATGAGTCGCGGATGAGGTGGCGGTTTTTCATGATGATTTTCAAAGTAGATATCGGCACTTTTTGGCCGTTCCCAAGCCGGGGTTTTATGCCCAACTGTGCTGGAACCGCCTGAAATGGTTTTGCCCAACATTCTGGTCGATTCGTCTGGGGGAAACAACCTAAATTCGGGTTCTTAGCAGATTTTTGACCAAATCCGGGTTTTTTTACCAAGTTTTCACATATTTTTCGAGCGATTTTAGCCTTTGGGAACCCGACGGTACTTTCGGGGGGGTACCCCCACGACGCGCCGAAAACACCGCGTAAAATAAAACGGGTCAGAAAACCCCGTTTGCCGGGCGATTTCCGCCACCGAAAACTGGGTTGTGTCCAAAAGCTCACATGACCATTGTACTCGCAAACGGTTGAACCATTCAATGGGGCTAAACCCTGTATGGCGTCGGAATAAAACTGTATAGTGCGGTATGGAAAGACCTGAGTAGCTGGCCAGCTCAGCCAATCGCAAGGGTTCGGCCAGGTGGCTTTTCATCCAAACAATCGAGTTGGCCACCCGTTCCTGGGCCGATTGCTGACCTTTTTCGGCCAAAAGTTTGGTTGCCAAGGCCGCCAAAGCCGATCGCAAGGCTCCGCTGGCCGCTGCCAAGTTTGCGAGGGTGTAGCCATGGTCCAAATGCGCCCAAACTTGCCCGAGCCTCAATTCCGCTGCCACTTTGGGGGAATTCTCTAAGATGCAGCCGTTCAATGGGATGCCTAGCATTTCCCGCCACGAATCCACCTCGGTCCCCTGAAAATGCACCCACTCGATTGCCCATGGATCGCCCTCGTCCGCCCCATAGGCATGCGGCAATTGCGCTGGCAACCAGACCAAACTTCCGGGAAGCACTTGTCGTACAGCATCTTCCGATATTTTAACCCACCCACGACCAGCCAGACATGAGATGAGCAAAGTCGTCGGTATTCCGTCCTTTCTTTCAATAAAATGTGATTTTGCCGATGGAAAAATACCTGCATCGGTTACAAGCAATCCACTCAAAAGCGGGTGAGTTTTGACCCGTTCGCGCACCGCTGTCGGCAACACGACCAGACGCTGTCCGCGGAAGCCTTCGGGGATGTGCTGGGCCTTGCTCATGAATCATCGAATAGTACATTTTTTTCACCATCTTATCCAGCATTTTCCTCTGTAAAACTTCATAGGATTTAGCCCACTATAGTCATCCTACCCCATGCCTGCTGTTACCGTTATCCGGCAACCTTTGGTGCTGCCGACCTATGCGCCGTTTCCCCCGGAACGCAACCCGATGTTTCTCGAAAAACGGGTTTACCAGGGCAGTAGCGGCAAGGTTTATCCGGTTCCCTACATCGATCGAATTGCACCCAAAAGCCATCCTAAATCGTGGGATTCCATATCCATTGAAAATGAATTTATCCGAATTGTTATTTTACCAGAAATCGGCGGACGTATTCATGTCGGACAAGATAAGACTAATGGATACGATTTTTTCTACCGCCAACCCTCCATCAAGCCGGCCTTGGTTGGCTTGGCCGGGCCATGGATGTCCGGCGGGGTCGAGTTCAATTGGCCCCAGCATCATCGGCCAGGCACTTGGATGCCGGCTGATGTCCATACCGAACAGCATGTCGACGGCTCTGTGACAATTTGGCTCAGCGAACACGACCCCCTCAATCGCCTCAAAGGGATGCACGGCATCTGCCTCCATCCGGGCAAAGCCTATATAGAACTGAAAGTCCGGGTCTATAACCGATCTGCCCACCCCCAGACTTTTCTCTGGTGGGCCAATGTCGCCACCCGGGTCCACGAACGCTATCAGTCCTTTTTCCCGCCCGATGTCTATTACGTGGCCGACCATGCCAAACGGGCGATGAGCGAGTTTCCACTTTGTCATGGCCGTTACTACGGCGTCGACTACGGTGGCCGCGGACAACGGGGTGTACCGGCATCCGAGACCCCGGGCCAATTCGTTCCCCCGACCGGCTCCTATCCCGCGAACGACCTATCGTGGTATGCCAATATTCCAGTGCCCACTTCTTACATGTGCATGGGTACCCGGGAAAACTTCTTTGGTGGCTACGACCATGCCCGCGAGGCCGGAGTCATTCATATTGCCAACCCGCATATATCCCCCGGCAAAAAACAGTGGACGTGGGGCAACCACGAATTTGGCTACGCTTGGGACCGCAACCTGACCGACCTCGACGAGCTTAATGAATACGGTCCGTACATAGAAATCATGGCCGGAGTCTACACGGACAACCAGCCGGACTTCTCCTTTCTCATGCCGGGTGAGACCAAGACCTGGAGCCAATTCTGGTACCCCCTCCAAAAAATTGGCCCGGCCCACAAAGCAAATTTGGAAGCCGCTCTAAGTTTGCAGGTCACCAATCGCAAGGCCAGAGTTGGAGTATCGGTATCTGCAGTTTTCGCCGGAGCCATCGTCCGCCTCAGTAACCGGCAACGCACCCTTGCCACTTGGACCCGCGACCTCGGTCCCGGCCAGTCTTTGGTCGAAGAAGTCTCGCTTCCGCGAGGAGTTCGCGAAACGGATTTGCGTCTTTCGGTCACTTCTGCCGACGGTCGGGAAATCATCGCCTACCAGCCCAAAGCCCGGGTGCGTGGCAAAGTACCGCCGCCCGCCACCGAACCTCCATTGCCGAAGGACATTAAAAGCAGTGACGAGTTGTATGTCACTGGGCTGCATCTCGACCAATACCGCCATGCCACCCGGATGCCAGAAGCCTATTGGCGCGAAGCCATCCGCCGCGATCCGGGCGACAGCCGCTGCCATCTCGCTTTGGGCAAATGGC
>Ga0206953_1112_pt1 | contig 14897 bp, 13 predicted proteins | sample Alteio_BWOrgHeat_36_FD_152977 | JGI IMG/M metagenome (GOLD analysis project Ga0206953, IMG submission 152977) | Enriched cells from forest soil in Barre Woods Harvard Forest LTER site, Petersham, Massachusetts, United States -... | ecosystem: Environmental > Terrestrial > Soil > Temperate forest >...
CGCCACCAACGGTACCTCAGCGGGTTGCCTGCTGGCCATGCTGCTCCCCCAGAAGATATTGGGCGTACCAGTCAGGCCAATTCGCATCCGGCCGACCAAGCTGCTTCTCGTGCTCTTCGTGGGCATTCGCCGCCCGCCGAAGCGCCGCGGAGAACTCCATATCCGAGGCAAAATATACACCGTCCGAGTCGGCTCGTCCCGGCAGCCTGGTGGTGACTTCTTGCAAAAGCCAGCCATTACCGTCGGGATCCTGGAACGAAGCATATGTACCGTAGCTTCGCCGCTGCGGGTCCAGGCCGTTAACGCGCGCGCCGGCGACCCTGTGGAATGGCTCGCTGACCTTGACTCCACGCCCGACCAGCCCGGTCCGGGCCACTTCTATATTGGATACGACGAGATAGAGCCCCTGTGCCGACCCGGGCGATGCTGAGGTAAGACCTTTGCCAAAATGGATTGCGCAAGACGAGCTTGGGGGAGTGAACTGAATGACCCGGTATTCGTCACTCAGCGTGAGGTCCGCATCGAGCCGCCAACCCAGACTGGCATAAAACGATTTTGCTCGCTCTATGTCGGCAACGGGAATGGCGACAACTTCCAATTTGAGAGGCGCCGCGCGAGCGTCGCAAGCTGTCTTCGAAACCCGGTCACGCACCGCGATATCGTTCATGGCTGGATCCTCTGATAGGGCGGGTTGGAGATACATGCCCGGCCAACGAAGGGGAACAGAACTAGGCGCCACCGTCGATTGCACCATGGTATCGGCTGGTTTTATCGTAACGAAACGCTCAGATTAGATGCGCATGAACGCGCCACATTTAATTGTGTGGTTTCCGACTGCGAAGTCAGAAGTGATCGGAAAAGCTTATTCCGAAGGTGGCGGGCTGGCCGGCGAATCGCGAGATGGTGTTCCCGTACGCGAAGGCGTCGGTCCAGTAATATTGGTTGGTGATGTTTTTGCCCCAGGCCCACACGCGATATCGACCATTGTCGAATGCAACCCCTGCCCGCAAATCGAAGAGGTTGTAGCTATCAATACGAAGTATATTGAGTGCGCCGATGCCAGTATAAGTTTTGCTGTTGTAGGTGTGTGTTCCGCCCACAAAACCTTCGACGTCCTCTGATAGGGGGAAATTGTAGTCGATATTCGTGATTGGTTGCCATTTGGGCGCGAAGGGAAATGGCGTGTGCGATTCATTTCCGAGTTGGGCCAAAGCGTTGAAACCGGTGAATTGATCAATCTCCGTTTGGACATAGGTGAGCGCAGTGTCGATGGTTAGACCGGTAAGAGGCTGTGCGGTCAATTGAACCTCGGCGCCGTCGACATGCGATTTTGGAATTGAGACGAGGGCCTCAAGGGGCCCGAAGATAGGATCCAGCTCCTCGCCCCGCAATTGCTTATCCTTGTAGTCATAATGGAACAGGGAAGTATTTAGCTGGACGCGGCGGTCGAACAAACCGGCCTTGAGGCCGACTTCGTAAGCAAGCAACGATTCCTGTGGGACTGGCTTGACTTGATCCGTTGTTGCGGCGGCCAAAACCGCAGCAGCACCGGCTTTATAGCCGCGGCTCACGTTGGCATATGCCAAAATATCGGGCTGCGGTGTCCAAGTAAGGCCTATTTTCCAGGGAACACTGTCCTGGTTCAAAATATTATGAATGTTGGATACTGGCCGGGATCCGTTCGCCGTGTCCACGATATAGCAGTCACCTACATTCAGAGTTGGTGGGGCTCCACCGCGAGCCAGGTTTTCGAACCTTGCCAAATGGTCTGTAACGATAAACGCGCAATTGTCGAATGTGCGCCGGTCTGAATTATACCGCACGGCACCTTCCAGAGTCAGCTCGTCCGTAATGTTAAACTCGGCACGCCCAAACGCTGAGTAGGTTTCAGCGCGCATCTGCCCCTTAAAACGGCTTTCGTCGGCATTTGCCTGGGGATCAAGCGTTTGAAATAAGTGAGCTGCATCATTGTCAGAGATGAATTCAAGTGGTTCATCAAAAACGCTGTCGCGTTGATAATTTGCGCCGAGCAACCAGTTGAATCGTTGCTGCCGACCCACCACCCTCAGCTCCTGGAATACCGACGATATCCGGCCGTTTTGGTCGATTGCCTCGCCGAAATGAAATGGGGTGCCGTCCTGGTCTTGTCCGTATCCCAAATGAAAATAGGCAAAAGAGCTCAGAGAGGTAGCAGTGATATTTTCGCTAAGAGCGTAGTCATTCCGCCAGCTTGCCTGATAGAGCGTCGTGTTACTGGCATAAGGAAAAGGGGTGTTGGTGTCCGGCCGCACCGGCGTCCAGTCGGCCAGGCGCGGTTTTGTTGCTACGGGAAAAGTTGACAATCCGGGCACGGCCAGCGCGGGAAAGGAGGTGAAAGGAGCGATGAACTGGGAAGCTTGGCTATCAGACCCATCATGCGTGATTGTGACGGTGAGACGGGATGTGAATTGCTCGTCGGGATCCCACTCCAGGGTGCCGCGACCTTGTATCTCCAGAATTCCACCGAGACGGTCACCCGGCCTTGTGGCGCTTTCCTGCCAAGCGTCGCCGCGCCGGACCTGCAACGCCAGCCGCCCGGTGAGATCGTCACCGAGCGGCCCGCTAACATAGCCGCCAAGTTGAACGCGGTTGAAGGTGCCGTAACTCGCATCTACGCCGGACTGCGGGGTGTCGGTTGGCTTTGCCGCGATATAGTTGATGGCTCCGCCCGTCGCATTCTCGCCGAACAGGGTGCCTTGCGGTCCCTTCAGTACCTCGACACGGGCCAGGTCAAACGCAGCGAGCTTGGTCATTGCAGGATAAGGCAGAGGTGCTTCGTCCACATAGACGGTAACTGCGGGTGGTGTGGCCAGATCACTGTTGAAAAAACCGACTCCCCGCAATGTATAAGACGTGGAGTTAAATCCGCTCTCCTGCACGGTGAAGCCAGGAACCAGTTTTGTGAGATCTTCAACGGAGTCGATACCGCGTTCTCGCAGTGTATCGCCCGTGGTCGCAGTTATGGACATGCCGACGGCGTTTGTGGATTGTTCCTGTTTCAAGGCGGTGACGGTGACCACCTCTATTTGTCCCGCATTTGTCGCGGATGCCTCCTGACCTTGCGCGCCCGTGGTAACGATCGTGGGGATCGCAAAGGCAACGGCAATCCCGGCTAGCCGATAGGCACTGGAGCATTCAGACCGACTGCGGAAAAAAAATGCAGCCCGGACACCAACAACCGACTTGCGCCAAATGCACCCCAAGATCGTATGCCCCAGGCTTTCCCACGATCCATTTAGTCGGCGCGGGGTGTCAGAAAGTCCATAATACCAAGGTATTTGCCCAACTGCTTCAGCCTTTTGAGCCGAATAATATATTCATTGGCTTGCGGCAGCGGGGCCAGATGTCCCGGCCTCGCGCCCGTCGGCACAGCTAAGTAATTATAAAAATTCTCATTTTCCGCCGACCGATACCAAAGTACCATAGTTCAGCGTAACTCTCGTAGCGCATGTTGTCAGGCATTCGTTGATGCATGGAGCTAGCGTGCGCCAGAACGTTACGGGAATGGGGGCTCTTAGGACGTGGCATCGCACGTCCCGGCGGTGCTGCGCCTATACCGCAGCTGCCACTGCCGTTTCAGCGGAGAAATGCGTGATCATGGAAGTAGCTAAAACGATGCCATCTGAGGAAGGGCTTGGTAATCGCGAGAGCCAATATCTTTCGATATTGGATAATCTTCCGGGATATATCGTCATCCTCTCCCCTACGGGAGAATTCGAGTTTCATCATCAGAAGCTGAGTGAATTTACCGGGGCCCCGCCCGACGAACTCAGAAAATGGAAAGGCAACGATTTAATTCACCCGGATGATCTTGCCGGGGTTATGCAGGCGATTGAGGATTGCTTACGCACGGGTGAAGACAGTGATATCGAGTACCGATTGAAACGATTTGACGGCGTGTATCGCTGGTTCAATTCACGCGGACGCCCGCAAAGGAACGGCAACGGCGACATCACGCGATGGTACTTCCTTCTGGTAGATGTGGACGACAGAAAACGGACGGAGGAAGAGCTGCGAGAAAACCAGGCCTATATCGCCGAGGGGCAGAGTCTAAGCCAAACGGGCACATTTTATTGGAATACGCAAACTAACGAGCGGCGATTTTCCGATGAGTTGTATCGTCTTATGGAAATTGAACCTGGCACAGTGATCACCGACGAACTTCTGGCGTCCAGGGTGCACCCTGACGACCATCAGCTCCTGCAGCAAAAAGTTGAAGCGGGCCAGCAGAACCGCGGTGGCCTGGATTACGAAATTCGTCTTAAAGGGCCCAGCGGCAGGGTGAGATGGGTGCACACGATTGGCCGGAGCTATCGAGGTGAAAATGGAAGTTTGGACTATATAGGAGCCGTTCGGGACATTACCGAGCGCCACACCTCTGAAGAAGTCTTGAGCAAATTGCGGTCCGAGTTGACTCATATGGCTCGCGTGACCAGTCTCGGCGCCCTTACGGCGTCCATCGCCCATGAAGTCAATCAACCATTGGCCGGCATTCTCGCGAATGCTAGCACTGGCCTACGGATGCTGTCCTCCAATCCGCCGAATGTCGGTGGCGCTCTTGAAACGGCGCGTAGAACAATCCGCGATGCCAACAGGGCATCGGACGTAATCACGCGTTTGCGCGCGTTGTTCACGAAAAAGGAAACGGTCAGTGAGGGCGTGCAACTGAATGATGCCGCTCGGGAGGTCATTGCCCTGTCATTGACGGAATTGCAGCGGAACAGATTGGTCGTTTTGACAGAGTTTGCTGATGATCTTCCGGTTATTCGTGGCGATCGGGTGCAACTGCAGCAAGTCATTCTGAATCTCCTCTTGAACGCTTCCGATGCGATGAGAAGCGTTACCGACAGGCCCTGCGAGCTCTTGATAAGGACCACCGGTGACCTCCAAAACGGAGTCTGTGTGACGGTGCGTGATACCGGCGTCGGAATCGATCCCGAGAGTGCCGCGAAGATGTTTGACCCATTTTATTCAACCAAGAATTCTGGAATGGGCATCGGTCTTTCTGTAAGTCGGGACATCATAGAACGGCACGGCGGCCGTTTGTGGGCGGAGCCGAACGAACATCATGGAGCGTCTTTCCATTTCTCGATCCCAAATCAAACGTAAGGTGCCGAAGCCGAGTGAGCCTTTCTGACCGACTAGCGCATGATAAAAAGTACATCTTTAGAGGCATAAATGGATCCTGTTAGCTTACTGATATCTGTTGTTGATGACGATGAATCGGTTCGGGAATCGCTTCCTGATCTTCTGCGGGAATTTGGATTTATGGCGAAGTCCTTTGCCTCGGCGAATGAGTTCCTGGTTTCTCGCTGTGCTGACAAGACAAAATGCCTGATTCTGGATATCGCGATGCCCGGGATGTCGGGCCCGGAGCTAAAGCGGGAATTGGAGCGAACAGGTTATTTCATTCCGACCATTTTCATCACGGCTCATGCGGAAATCTGTTCCCGACCTGATGTCCGGGACGGGGCAGCGGCGTGTTTGGTCAAGCCGTTCAGTGACATGGCTTTGCAGAACGCGGTGAAGAAGGCGCTCGAATCGACGTAGGGATGACATTTTTCTTGTTACCGGGAGGTGCTTATGAGTTTAATAGATGTGACTTGCCATCTTTCGAATTTGGTCGTCATGCCTCAATCCATCCCCATTGTTTTTGTCGTTGATGACGACATTTCGGTCCGCGAGGCGCTGGAATTATTGATTCACAATCAGGGTTGGCAGCCCGTGCTGTTTGAATCGGCGCGAGACTTCCTTGCGCGGGCCCTGACACCGGCGCCCAGCTGTTTGGTTTTGGATGTTAATCTCCCCGATTTGAGCGGACTTGATTTGCAACGCCAGATGGCCAGCGGAAATTCACCGCTGCCGATTATTTTTGTCACGGGATACGGCGACATCCCGATGAGTGTTCAAGCAATGAAGGCTGGCGCCGCCGAATTTCTTACCAAGCCGTTCGACGACGGCGCGATGATCCAGGCCATTGAAGCGGCGCTTGCCAGGAGCCGGGCGTCTTTTGAAAAAGACGCGGTCAAGGAGAATTTGCGGAAGCGATTCGCTTCGTTGAGTAAGCGGGAGCGGGAGGTCATGGCCCTGGTTGTGAAGGGCCTGATGAACAAGCAGGTCGGTGGGGAGCTCGACATCAGCGAGATTACGGTCAAGGCGCATCGCGGAAGGGTGATGCAAAAGATGCACGCCATCACTTTTGTCGATTTGGTCAATATGGCGATCAAACTTGGGATGACTACGAGCCTGAAAGAATAGCGGCGCCCGTTCACAGAGGCATCGCGCTCCGATACTTTGATGTGGGCGACAACACTCCATTCATTATGCGGGGAGGGGCGGCCAAAGCCCATATCCGGGGTCGTTGGCGCCTTAGTGGAAACCCATTTGACATTGGTCTGCTGCCCGCGAGCTCGTGGATCGTGCTCCAACCGGTAAATTGAGCAGTTCCGGCAAAGGTGGGTTAGGGGCATCACATGCCGCGCTTCCTAGGATCAAGGCAGGTCTCTTGCGCAGGGCGGCATTCAGGTCATGTTCAAACAGTCCCGCGCGAGCCGAAAACCAGCGGGTCAGCAAAACAACATCGACGCCGAGCCAGATCATGGCGGCGCTTACCACGGTCGCGCCGAGGATTCGACGAATGAAGTCTGCTGTCGAACCCCGCAGAGCCGTGTTGACAGCCGCAATACGCTTCCAGGATTTCGAAGGGCAGGGCGAGGGCAGGGTGATCATATCAACCACCGGTCCATGAAGGGGTAGCCATGGCTCGGTCTACGGCGGTTAATGGCCGTTGGCTTCAACGACAGCATCGGCAAAGGCCTGCGGAGCTTCCTGCGGCAGGTTGTGACCGACGCCACCACTGGCGATCCGGTGTGCATACCAGCCCGAGAATTTTCCCGCATAAGCGCCGGCGTCCAGGTGCGGCGCGCCGTTGGCATCACCTTCAAGAGTCACGGTCGGCACCGTGATAACCGGTGCCTTGGCAAGCTGCTTTTCGAGATCATCATATTTGGGCTCGCCTTCGGCCAGCCCCAGCCGCCAGCGATAATTGTGGATGACGATCGCGACGTGGTCGGGGTTTTCGAAGGACGCCGCGGTGCGGCGGAACGTGGCGTCGTCGAAATTCCACTTCGGAGAGGCAATCTGCCAAATGAGCTTGGCAAAATCGTTTCGATATTTGTCATAACCGGCCCGGCCGCGTTCCGTCGCGAAATAATATTGATACCACCATTGAAGTTCCGCGCTTGGCGGCAACGGCACCTTGCCGGAGTCCTGGTTGCCAATCAGATAGCCGCTCACGGACACCATGGCTTTGCAACGTTCCGGCCAGAGTGCGGCGATGATGTTGGCCGTCCGCGCGCCCCAGTCGAAGCCAGCGATAATGGCTTTCTGAATCTTGAGGGCATCCATCAGGGCGATGATGTCGACGGCAACCACGGATTGCTGGCCGTTCCGGGGTGTATCAGCAGAAAGAAAGCGCGTCGTGCCATAGCCGCGCAGATACGGCACAATCACGCGATATCCCCTCGACGCGAGCAGGGGTGCGACATCGGCATAGCTGTAGATGTCGTAGGGCCAACCGTGGAGAAGAATAACCACAGGGCCGTGGATGGGTCCAGCTTCGGCATACCCAATGTTCAGGACGCCGGCTTCAATTTCCTTCAGTGCGGCGAAAGATGTGCTCAACCCCGACTTTATTGGGTTCGGAGCTACTTTTTCCGTAGAGAAGGACTGCGCATCCGCCGAACCCATCAAGGCAAGTTCAGCCGCGGCGATGGTCAAGAGTCCGGTGCCGAGAAAGTGGCGGCGATCACTGTTTGCTTCCGTGGTTATGGAAAACATGGCTCTCTCTTTTCGAATGGAAGATCGGATTGGGGACGGCATTGGCATGCCGTTAGCGGGCGTTTGCGGTCCGAGACAGCGATACGTTCGCGAGCGCATCTTCGATGACTGCCGTCACTCTGTCGGGATGGGATAACATCACGACGTGGCTCGAATTGACCTCGGTGATGTGCGCCTTCATCATGTGCGCCATCCCCAGTTCGGCGTCTGGCGAAATCATCCGGTCCTGTTTCGCGACGATGTACCAGGATGGCTTTTCGCGCCAGGCGGCTACGGAAATCTTGTCATCGAAGGCGTGTGCCGCCGTCGGCCCCTGTGTTGCGGCAAGAATGGCGGCTTGCGATTTCGGAAGATCTGGCGCGAAGTCATCGGCAATGGATCGGGCCGGAAGCGTGACGTAGCCGTCCTTGCTGATCTGAAGAGTCTTGAGCCAAACGGGCGGCGGAGAATCCTTGCCCAGATCATTGACCGACATCCCGACGTCAGGGGCGAATGCGGCCACATAAACCAGCGCTTTCACCTTCGGATCATCGCCCGCTTGGGTAATAACCGCACCCGCCCAGGAGTGCCCAACGAGAATTACCGGCCCCTTCGCGGCTTCGATCGCGCGACGGGTTGCAGCAACGTCGCCGTCGAGCGACGCGAGGGGATTCTGCACGGAGATAACGTCAATCGATTTCTTCTGCAGATTGGCAATCACCTTGTTCCAACTGGAACCGTCAGCGAAAGCGCCGTGAACAAAGATCACCGTTACGGCCGCTACCGCGGCAAGACTGGAAGGCATATTGTTCTCCTTTTTGGGTGAATTTGAAAGCGCGGAGCTGTAAAGGCGACGCGCCCAGCTTGGACGCGCCATTCACCTCACGTCGCCTGGCGTAGCGATTTAAATGACGCGCGCATCTCCGACGCGAACAGGGCAGGCTGTTCCCAGGCCGCGAAGTGTCCGCCCCTGGGAAGCCGATTATAATGGATGAGTTTGGGATAGGCCTTCTCAGCCCAGCTCTGCGGAGCCTGGTAGATCTCGTCGGGGAAGGCACTCACTGCGACCGGAATCTTGACGCCCCTTACGTCGAAGAAGCCTCCCCCTGTCGAAATCTGCGCGGTGTCCCAATAGAGGCGCGCCGAGGAGACCGCGGTGTTCGTCAGCCAGTAGAGCGTGACATTGTCGAGAACGTCGTCGCGCGTCAGGCCTTCGGTCTGCCCATCGAAGACGCGGGTGATCATCTTATAACTGCGGATGTCGTGATCCAGCATCCAGGCGGCGAGGCCGATTGGTGAATCAGCGACGCCATAAAGCGTCTGCGGCCGGTTCGACATTTCCTGCGCGTAGGCGAGGCCGTGCCTGTAGAAATCATCGAGCTGGTCCCACGCCTTTTTCTCGTCGGGTGAGAAGGCATGGGGTGGCGGGCTGCCGCCCGAAAGCGCTTTGGAAACGTCGGGGGGCACCGTGGCCGCCATGTTGGTGTTGATGCCAAGCAATCCTGGTGGCTGTTGAAGCGCCATAACCTCCGAGACCGCATTTCCCCAGTCGCCGCCTTGTGCCACGTACCGTGTATAGCCGAGGCGTTGCATCAGCGTCGCCCACGCATGGGCAATACTGACGGGGGTCCATCCCGGCGCCGTCGGTTTGCCGGAGAAACCGTGGCCTGGCAGGGACGGAATGACGAGATGGAACGCGTCCGCTCCGGTGCCGCCATGCGCCGTAGGATTTGTCAGCGGATCGATTATTTTCATCTGCTCGATGATCGAGCCAGGCCATCCATGCGTAACGATCATTGGCAACGCATTTTCATGCTTCGAGCGAACGTGGATGAAATGAATATCCAGCCCACCGATCTCGGTGATGAAGTTCGGTACCGCGGTCAATCTTGCCTCGCATCTGCGCCAATCATGCTCGGTTTCCCAGTAGCGCGCGAGCTTTCGCATCGTAGCGAGTTGAACGCCCTGAGACGCGTCCACTACTGTCTCCTTGTCGGGCCAGCGCGTCGCACCGATGCGCTTCTTCAGATCGTCGAGCGCGTCTTTCGAGGCTTCGAAGTGGAATGGACGAATAGCGGTCTTGTCGGTCATTCTGCTCTCCTTTGGAAACGGCGTTTCGATTCGCGTGTCGGCCAGCGCGGGAATTGGCAGTAGCGATGCAATGCTCGCTGCGCCGAACCTGAGGCCATCGCGGCGGTTTATTTGCGTTTGCGATATTTGGTGTGGATAACCTGCTTCATCCGTCATCTGTCTTGTCTCCATCTTCGCTGCGAAACCGCGTGAAACACCGCCGACTTGCATGGAAAGGGTGGCGACTGATCCGAGATGAATCCATAGGACAAAGGTATCGTCGACACTTTCGTATCGCGCGAGGGGAGGGGATATGTTTCAGCCAGACGGTGGCGCTTTGCCCAGTCAGTCGCCCCGGATGAAGAACGCGGCCGTATCGAGGATACCTTCGTCCAATAGCTTCACAACCGCTGATGTGGTCAAGCTTCGATAACCAACACCCGGCCCAGGAGGCTGCGTTGCCCCGCACGCACAATCTCGATGAAGATGTCTTTCATGCCATCCATCCCGAGGACATTCAGTGGAAGCCATTTCCGGCCTTTCCGCCTGCGGCCAGACTGGCGCTCTTGGTGGGCGACCCGGGCGAGCCGGGCCCTTATGTCGTTCGGGTTCACCTGCCGGCTGGCACCAAGATGATGCCTCACAAGCATCCTGAGGACCGCATTTACACGGTTCTATCCGGCGTCTTTTACATCGGCTTGGGCGAGGAATTCGACGAGTCCAAACTGATGGCCTATGCACCCGGTAGCCTCGTTGTGCTCCCTGGAGATCAACCACATTTTCATTGGGCAAAATCCGGCGACTACATCACGCAGGTGACAGCCATCGGTCCGCTCGGGATCGGGTATGTCCACGCAAAGGATGATCCACGCAATCTGGACCGTGATCCGGAAGCCGCGCAGGAAATGGGGTAAGGCGTGAAGGGGGCGCGACGTAAGAGGTACGACGAGGTACGGTAAGAATTTAAGTCCTTGATTTTGTTATGAACGAGATTCAACGCGATTGAATGGGAAAGTCAGGTTTTCCGCGGTTTTTTGATCCGATTCTTAGCCCTCATAACGGTTAGGTCCCAGGTTCGAGTCCTGGCGGGCCCACCAACCTTTTGTTCGCCTGTGTCCGCACACGTGCGCGACCAGCAAAATACCCTCACAAATCAAGCACTTTCGTGCACACATGGCCTTGGTCGTGCGCTGGTATCCGCGTAAATTGTTGGTGTTTCGAGCGTAAAACACCAACACATTTTGGAAAAACACCAACATGGCTTTGACCGACGCAAAAGTGAGGGCGATGAAGGCGAAGGCCGCGCCCTACAAGCACAGTGATGGCGAAGGTCTGTATGTGTTGGTGACGACCGGTGGCTCGAAGCTTTGGAACTTGGCCTACCCACCCGAATTCTTCGATTTCATCATTGTGGACGAATGCCATCGCGGCGGCGCGAACGATGAAAGCGAATGGCGCGATATTCTCGACCACTTCGCGCCGGCCGTTCAGCTCGGCCTCACTGCCACGCCCAAGCGCAACGAGAACATCGACACCTACGCCTATTTCGGTGAGCCGGTTTACGTCTATTCGCTGAAAGAGGGCATCAACGACGGCTTCCTGACACCGTTTAAGGTACGCGCAGTCGCCACCACCATGGACGAGTACGTTTAGACGGTATAGAGCCGCCCTATTCACAGGATATCGTGAGTAAGGAAGAGTGCCTGTTCGCGGGGCTTAACCAGGGCCAGCTGGACCAAGATGCTCGCGAGGTCAAAACGAAGTTTTCAAAGTCGTTTCCGACATGGTTTTTCCCTGTCGGGGGTGATGCGCAGAGGGTTCTGGAAGACTGGATACGATACCTGAGAGAAGGGTTGGGTTGGAGTGGTGCGGATCCCCTTTTCCCAGCCACCCGGATGGGTCTGGGGTCTCAAGGTCTATTTGTGCCTCTGGGTCTCCAAAGGGCCCACTGGCGCACTGCAGAGCCCGTCCGGCGCATCTTTCGAACAGCCTTTGACGCAGCGGGCCTACCCTATTTCCCGCCCCACTCCCTTCGCAAGACGCTGGCGCGGCTTGGCGAGGAGATCTGTCAGTCACCCGAAGCCTTCAAAGCCTGGTCACAGAATCTGGGCCACGAGGATGTGCTGACGACCTTCACCAGCTATGGCACGGTATCCCCCGACCGGCAGGCGGAAATCATTAGATCCATTAGCTCGGCCAAAGCCCCGGCTTTGCTCGCCTCGCCAGAAGAGATATTCGCACGTCTTGCAGCGATGCTGCCGCCTGTCGATCAGAATGCCCCCCCCAAAAAGCTAGCCGCCGGATTGTTGGTATATTTGTTGGTGTTTTGGGCACGTCGGCTCAGGTGAAAGGCGAAATACCGGGAGATTTTACGGAGTGGTGGTAGCTATCTTAGGTACCCACACCGAGACGCAATTTTGTTGGTCTATTTGTGGGTGCTTTCTCTCGCGGCCGGGCAGAAGACTGCGGTTCGTCTAGCAATTTGTGGCCCCTATGGGTCCTATCTCGGCTACCATTCTGGTTGGCGTGACCGAGTTGGCTCTACAGCGCTGGCCAGAGATTTCTTGCACATCGACGATCTACCCTGGGCCGATAACCGCAGCGCGTCAGTGCCTGGCCAAGGTTAGCAAATCGATATTGGTGTCGCCCTGAACCGCCGCGACATAAATGATTTCGCCTGTTCTGGGGTTCGCCACCATTTTGCTCATCAGGCCACCGTCCTGCGCCTGGGCGCCGGGAGCGTAGGCCAATACACGATCCGGCCCGCCCGTCACGGGCTGCGCCAGGATACGCGGCCCGTCCGGCGCATTGAAATCCGGCACTAGAAGATCGTCACCCTTGAAAGTGATGGGCGGCTCGAAGTTGGCGGGATATTTCGCGCTGATCAGTCGTGGTTCTTTGCCGAACTGCCAAACTCCGTCCTTGCCAAATTTGGCTATGAAGATGCCGTCGTTGCGCATCGTGACAGTCCCCCAAGGCGGCGCTGGCGCGATGGGCATGCGGCTGGCGGGATTGTCGACAGCGATGCGGACCACGTGCAGGACCTGCCGGTCGAATAGGACAACTTCCTTGCTGTCCGGCGTCCAGGTTGGATGGCCATAACCCAGTGTCGGCGAATCGAACGACACCATCGTACCCCCGCCGGCAGTCAATATTTTCATGGTGATGCCGTCTGCCCTGGCGATCGCCGCAGCCAGCTTTGTCCCGTCGGGCGAATATTGAATCCGGAACAGTGGTGCGAGGCCAGCATCATACAACATTACCGACGCCGTGCCCGGCTTCATGGTCCATATGGCGTTGGTGCCGGAACGGTTGGACAGGAAAGCAAGGGTCCCGTCCGGCGCGAAGGTGGGAGACCAGGTTCTGCCGTTGACCGCCTCGACAATGTCGGGTTGTGTCGCGGGCGCGGCAAGCGCGCGCGACAGATTTTCCCGACTGGAGTCGGTCTCCACCGCCAGCGAGCCACCGCCCGCCGCCAAGTGACTAATGCTGATCGTCGCTGCATAGACATGATAGGGCGTATCGCCGCTGAGGGGATAGGCGGTAATTTCGCTGCCGATTCCGCTGGCCGTGCTGGCCAGGACGGCGCGGGAGTCTTCCGACCATGTGGCCGAACCGCGGCCGATGATCTTGCCCAAGGTCCGTTCTTTGCCGCTGCCAAGATCGATAATCACGATGGCTTCGGTGGAGGCGGTCTGACCCCACATATAGAGCAGCGATTTGCCGTCCGGCGAACATTGCAGGTGGCGTATGGCACCGAGTTTATTGGTCACCTGCATCAGCGTTCCGTTGTCGATATCCAGACGGAATACGGCGATGCCCTTCAATCGCTCCGCAAAATCGTGGTAATAGAGGAACGCGGTGCCGGGCCGCCACGAGACGGAGGTGAGTTCTTCCTGGCGGCAACGGCCGACTTGCCGTATTTCGCCGGCCGGAATCGTCGCCACCATGATGCGGCAGGGTTCGCCAGCTTTTTTCGCGATATAGGCGATGCGGGTGCCGTCGGGCGACCAGCTGGGCGAGACGTCGTCATGGGCATCGCTGGTGATCTTGGTGCCATCCCCGCCTGCCAGATTGCGCACATAAATCTTGCGCGACAGCGTATCTTTGCCCGAGCTATAAGCCAGCATCTTGCCGTCGGGTGAAAAGGCCGGCTCGCCTTCCAGCGCCAGGGTCGAGATGAAAGGGCGGCTGCTTTCCACCATCATATGCGTCGCCGGCCACAACGACCATGCGGTGACGAAAGCGGCGAGGGTAGTGACGGCCGCGGCGGCGATCAGCAGCGGACTTCGCCGCCCTTTGGAGGTGGGACTTGCGCCGGCGCTGGAACGGTCGAAAGGCAATACGCTTTCGTCCCGCGCCCCTGTCTTGACCAGATGGGCGAGCCCCTTTGCCAGTTCGGCGAGTTTTTCTTCCGTATTCTCAAAGGCGTTGACCCAGTTGCGCGACGCCAGCTCGTAGAGAAAAGCCCCCTTTGGGGAGATGTTTTCCAATCGAACCGGGATGATCAGTTTTTTCTCAAGCGTCGCGGCGGCCAATTCCTTGGCGATATCGCTGGACTGTGCGGCATTGCTGGAAAACAACAGCACGAAGATGCGGCTGTCTTCCAGCGCCTTGGCGGTGGCAATCCGCCAGTCCTCGCCCGGGGCTATGTGAGCGTCGTACCAAGCCTCTACGCCTTCTGCCCGAAGCAGGCCATGCAACAGCCGCGCCCAGACCTCGTCCGTCCGCCGGTAGCTGATGAAAATTTCGCCTGCCATGAGTTAAGCCCTGTATTTGGTGCCATTGAGCCAGACCGGCACGGCACTGGCAACCGTCGCAACAAGGCGAAACAACCCGCTATTTTAGCCTTACGGCCAGCGGTTAGACCGCCCCAAAGTCCGCCTAATCAAATACGCCTATGAAACAAGAGAAAGCTTGGCGGCAAGGTGAATGTCCGCTCTGGGTCAAAAGCGAGCTGCTATCCCGGC
>Ga0206953_1113_pt1 | contig 14829 bp, 9 predicted proteins | sample Alteio_BWOrgHeat_36_FD_152977 | JGI IMG/M metagenome (GOLD analysis project Ga0206953, IMG submission 152977) | Enriched cells from forest soil in Barre Woods Harvard Forest LTER site, Petersham, Massachusetts, United States -... | ecosystem: Environmental > Terrestrial > Soil > Temperate forest > O...
TGTATCTTCTTGTTCGCGAATTTACGAGTTTGACTTGGGTTCCTGTTGCCGCTACATTGCTATTTATTCTCACCCATCGCTGCTCGTGATATCGAATTGGGGAATGGAAACCAGCCTCACTATCGCGCTCTTGCTTTGGTCGCTATTATTATATCGACGCGAACAATGGGATTGGCTCGCGCTTGCAATGGGCCTTGCGATCTGGGCGCGGCCCGATACCGTCGTTCTTGCAATCGCGATGGGACTGGATTATCTTTATACGCGAACAGTTGCTCCTTCGAAACCCGGATTGAAAGCTATGCTCATTTTATGCTCAATCGTTTTGCTTTATGCTGGTTTTAATTTCGTGTTGTCCGGTACAGTTTTACCAAATACTTTTTATGCCAAGTTAGCATATTACAAGAATGGCAACACTAATTTTGGGGCGCAATTATGGGAACTCATCGCAGGTGGCGGAAGGATCTTTGCGTTCGTTCTTGCTGTGGCAGGAATAGTATGGATGTTCACGGGAAAGAAACGCGGTAATATAGTTCTCATTCTCTATCCACTCAGCATGGCCTTTCTTTATCACTGGAAACTACCATATCTCTATCAGGACGGGAGATATCTTATTCCAATATTGCCATTCTTACTATTGCTTGCGACGATCGGCAGCTCTCGAACAGCTTCGTGGTTAGCTAAATCTCACATCTTCGCAAGCATTCTTTCGATCGCACTTATAGCCGTTGCTGCAATTGGCGAGTTTACTAAGATGAGCGACGCCCTCGATAATCTATCGTTCGAGGATGCCTACATCCACAATTTGCAAGTCGAGACCGCACACTGGTGTGCGAAAAATCTTCCACAGAAGGCTGTTATTGCTACACACGATATTGGTGCTTTGGGATTTTATGCAGATAGAAGAGTAGTCGATTTAGTCGGGCTTGCCGATCCCGAAATGGTCAAACTGATCGATAAACCCGGCGCTGCTTCTACGCTTCGCAAAAAAGGTGTAACGTATGCCGCACTGCTCGACAATTGGTACGAGATCGTTAATGAGAATACAGTTTTTGTGAACGCTCCTCCCGCAAGTGAAACGATGCGCGTATATTATTTTACGGATTCGACGCGGTTTACCGGTGCAAAAGAGCTTTCCATTCACAAATATCTTTATGGCCTTCTTCGAGGCGATGACCCAAGCGCGTTCGATGAAGCTATGAAAGAAGCCATTGCAGCAGAACCCGATAATGCACTTACCTATACGCTCGGCGGAGAGGTATTATTACGGCTTCACAAGCTGGATGCTGCGAAAGCTGCATTTCAAAAGGCGCTGATGCTTTTTCCTGCTTCGGCACGAGCGACAAACGGGTTGATTCTCTGTTCCAGTGGGAAATGAATAACTGCTGGTTCTATCTTTAGCGCTTGTGTAGTTGCTCGGAAATTTCGGCGAAGAGTTCATTCTGGCGGGCTTCTATTCGGTCGAGACGGTCGATCCGGTCGCCTTCCATGACGAGCAAGCGCTCTGTGTTTTCGAGTGCGCGTACAACGCCCAGCATCCGTTCGTCCTGAGATTGCATCATCCGGGTTATCGCCATTTGCATGTTCTGAAGCGCATTCATTCGCTCATCGTGTGCACTCATTCTTTCATCGTGCGCAGTCATTCGCTCATCGTGCTTGATGAGAAGCTCTTCGATCTTGTCAATCCTCCCGTTTTCGCCTGTTGCCATAATTTGACAACTTCTATTTTCCACAAAATAGTTCAATTTCCACCTCCGAACTGTCTTTCACCGCCTGTGCGTTACAATTCCATAATGCGTCCCCGCATATTCATAGCTTGGCTTCTCGTTTTCGTTGCGGCTGCTTTGTTGCAGTCTGCATCTGCTTTAGGCTCATGGAATACTTTTGGCACGTACACCACAGCCGATTTTTACAATCCGCATTTGGGGCTTGTGGGCACCAATGGTCAGGGCGGACTGATCCAGCGGTATGAAGATGGCTTTTTTACAGGAGTGTTCGCAACGGCGGTCACGCAGGTTGTCATTCAGGATTCGCTCCACGCCTGGGCTACCGATGGCGATAGCCTTTATTTGGGTAAGAATGGTTGGTTCAATTGGCAGACAGTGCTCGGCCATCCCGATCTTACACTTGTTCGCGCAACACCCGGTGCGCTCTTTGTTTATTCCGACAGCGATCTTTACCGGACGTCGATCGGAGATACATCGCTCATGATGGCGCAAGGTATCCTTCATGGCGATTCGATTACTGCCATAGATTATATCTCACCTCTCTCGCTTGTTGCGGTTTCCTCGACGCATATCTATATCTCGAAGGATGGCGGAGAAACCTGGAACCGTGTGGCTGGCAAAATGAAAGGCGACGCCAGCATTTTTGTCGATACCACGCATCACCTTATTTATACCGGCGGAGATAGCCTTCGGGTCAGTTCCGATAGTGGGATGACGTGGAGTATTATTATGCCACCTCCGGAGTTCGGTATCAGCTATTTTACAGGACAAGTGTTTGGCGCGCGCGATTGTTCGGGAACGTTCTATATTGCCAATACTTTCATCAATGGTTCGGTAACGGATATTATGCGGAGCCAGGATCAGGGGAACACATTCGAGGGCGTCAGCAGCACGCCGTTCCTGCTCACCGATGGACCTGCCACCAAAGGATGGGTCTTCGACCGAGGTTCCACCGTGATCCTCGGATTGAGATATTTCACTGGCGATCTCAAACTTGCGATCAGCCACGATGGTACCGATGGCCTCATTCCGGATTCCGTTGCATCCGCGATCACGGTTTCAGTCGGCACGATCTACGATACGATCTGCGCGGTGCCATCCGTGCCGTTCAGTCTCACGGTATCATCTTCCATTTGCACGGGGGTCGTTATCGATCGAATGAGCGTCGTGCATTCCTCCGGCGCTATTTCCAAAACCGTTACGCCTCATACGCTTTATGGGAACGCAACATCGTATCAGCTTTCCTATTCTGGAAATAGTGCGGGCGTAGATTCTATCGTGCTTCAACTGTGGTTCCACAGCCTCGAATGGGGATTCGAAGAGCATGTTAATGTTCCTGTCCTCGCGTATTCTATTTCGCTCCCAGCCGAACTGGAAACGACCGACAGTCTTTCATTCGGCAATGTGCAAGCGCTTACGTCGAGGACACTTCCGATTCAGATCGTGAACTCAGGCTGCGCGCCACTTCGTGTCGATTCACTGGTTTCGAGCAACCTAACTCTCTTTTCTATTTCGTCCATGTCGTTCCCGTTCTTCGTTAAGCAGAACGCAACGACAAAGATAAATGTAACTTTTTCTCCTCTCGTCGCTGGACCCGTCATCGAGTCGGCAGAGCTTGGCACAAGCGCCGGACACATGTTCATCGAATTGAAGGGGGTGGGTACCAGCACGCCTTCGGAATCCGTGGACGCGAGTAGCGATCAGAACGGTCTTGCCGTTTTTCCGGATCCAGCCGCTTCGGTATTTACGGTACGTGGTGTGGAGGAAAATGCACAATATGCATTGATCGATCCTCTTGGAAGAAGCGTACAAAACGGATGGATGGAAGGCAAAACAATCTCCGTTTCGCGCTTGCCGGAAGGAATGTATCTATTGCGATGCGGAACCTATTCCGCTCGCATTATCGTCGCCGGAAGATGAAACGTCTTTTGCTTTACGCTTTGATTGTGAGTGCACTTCTGAGTGCTGGCGTGGCAAAGGTATATGCACAAGATTGGAAGAATGTCCTTCAGCTTAAGGGGACGATCGGGGCTTCGGCGTTTTTTTTTAACGGGCATGAAGGGATGATCGGAACCGGGAACTATCTGAACGCTACGCCGGCGCAGATCTATTATACGAACGATGGCGGCTCCTCCTGGAAGCTTGCGCAGTTTGCGAATCCGAACATTCGCGGGCAAGTGACCGATATTTATTTTCGCGATCGATTGTATGGATGGGCTACCATCCGCGAATATACGGAAACAGGATGGACCGGTGTCTATCGCTCCACCAATGGAGGCGAGACATGGGCACGAATGAAACAAGCTGGGTTCCCAGTCGGCATACGGGAAACGAGCCGAGGCGTGTTCTATACCGACCGCGATATTAACGCCGGCGTGATGTTCTCCAGCGATACCGGCAAGACCTGGACGCACATTGCCACAACGATCCAGGCGCTTGGGATCGATTTTATGGACGATACGACCGGTTTCGTTACTACACAGGCAACGAGTGCGCTGTGCCCCTATCTCCTCACCACGAACGGCGGCAAAACATGGCAATCCATCACAACGTCTTCCGAGGCATGGACTCCGTATGGCGATCCGTTTTCGCGGTCGTTTTTCGTTACAAGCGAGCGCGACCCGCTTATCTTTACCACGCAAACCGCTATACTCAAGGTCTCGCTGGCATCTCTTTCCGCATTTAAAATAAAATCCTACAGCGATTCTGCATTGACAGGGGGCATCGCGGGGTCGCACGTATGCCAGTCGATCATTTATGTGCAAGGCCGGCTCCCGGCGTCTTTCGCGCCGGATGGAATTATTCGCACGATGGATGCGGGTGTGACCTGGAATTTTGTCGGCGGCCCCAGCAATATCAACGACAAACGTTTCGCTGTGACGGGGCGCGGCGCGGTCGTCTTCGCGTTCGATGATTCGGGCAATGTGTTCCGCACGGCCGATGGCGGCGATGGAACCCTTTCGCCCTCAGTGCTACCCTCAGTCACGATAGCGCTGCCGCTCGACACCGTGCGAACCACACTATGTGATAGCGTTATCATTCCCATCGCGCTCGGTTATCATTTGTGCGATTCTGCACAGATCGCCTCGGTCATATTCCCTAATGATTCCCTTGGCGAACTAAGCGCACCGTTGTATGATAATGATTTTAAGTATTTTTCTACATCTCGCTCCGATACGCTGAAGATCGTTTATCGGCCAGCAAAATCCCAGACCAGAAATGTGAGCGTTACCATCACCCTTCGCCAGCCAGATGGATATAGCGAGGATACAACGCTTCATATAATGCTTGAAGCGGTTCCTTCAAAAACCAATGCCCTGGTTGTTTCGGGAACTACTGTTCATGATACGCTCAATTTCGATTCTGTAAGCATTTGTTCCGATGCCTATCGTAGCATCATGGTCTCCGATCTTGGATGTGACGATCTTTCCGTGGATTCCATTGTGGCGAGCGGAGCGACCTTTTCGCTCGTTTCGCATGTGCGTCCGTTCATCTTAAGTCCTGGAAACTCGCGGACATTTCTCATTCATTACACACCTGGAGGCGTTGGCGCAAGCATTGGTGCGATCTACATTGCGCATAAGAATATCGTGGATTCTATCACCCTGCTTGGAGTCGGATATTCTTCTGGCGATGCCGTATCACTGATCGTGAGTGATTCCATTCATTCATCCGAATGCGATTCAGCACAGTTTACTGTTACGCTGCGCAACATTGCGTGTAAAGCGTTCAAGTTCGATTCGATCACGACGAATCCACCCTTTCGAGTTGGATCTATTCCTTCGCTTGATTCGGTGCAAACCGACGGCACGGCCACATTCCCTTTCACATTCATTCCCAACAAGACGGGCAGCGATACCGGCACGATCCATCTCGCCGTATCGTATGCCGGAACAGGTTTTTACGATACGATTATCACGGTGGTAGGAATAGGCACGAGCGGTAAACCATCCTTCCGTACATCTAATGCTTCGCTCGATATGAAGATGGTTCCTATTTGCTCCGATGCTGTAGATTCACTCGTTATTTATAGTTCGGGTTGCGCGGGTGTAAGCGTTAGTGCCGCATTCGATTCGACGAATGGCTTCTCCATTACGCGAGCTCCGAAGCCCACCCTGGCATCTCCGGATTCTGATAAAGTTGTCCTTGCGTTCCATCCTAACAACTCGCTTGGCAAAAAAACCGCGAATCTTATTTTCACTACGAGTGCAGGGAATGACACCATCCCCGTTTCCATCACTGTTGTTCCGGGGGGTGGAACGATAGCCTATCACGTAACGCCAAATATTCAAGCTTATACGTGCCAGTCGCAACCGTTTTCTATCACAGTTGCCGATAGCTTGTGCGATGCGATCACGATCGATAAGATCACGCTTGGTGGGCCAAACTCCGAAGATTTCTCACTCAGTAGTTCCCTTCCATTCACATTAAATCCAAAGGGGCAGACGACGTTTAACGGCATCTTCAGCCCACAGGATTCTCTTACGCGCTCCGATAGCGTGACCTTCACTATTCACGAAGCCGATGGAACTCCGCACGATACAACGATAGGCATCTCAGGACAAGGGATCAGCATCCCGCCCATTCAGGTAGCGCTTGGCGTGACGCAAGTGACGGCCGGTGAGGGTCAGACGGTAACTATTCCGGTCACCGCAAAGCGCGGTAGCATGGCGAACATGAGCACGTTCGAGTGTACGCTGCTGATGAACACCGATCTTCTGACGCCGCTTGCATCGAACACGAATGGGTACTTTGGAACGATCACTCCGACCATTTCGACTTCGAGAGCAGCGGGCGGATCGAAGATGGATACGGTTCATATCCAATTTCAGCGAGGAGCGGATGCGGTTCTGCCAACGGGTGAATTATGTGAATTGGTGTGTGAAGCATACGTGACAAGTGTCACTTCGACCGGCATTGCGCTTCACGAAGTGCAGTTCCATGATGGAAATGGCTCCTCGCAATGTCTTGCTTCCGAAACGGTTCCCGATACAAGTGCCGTCTTTATTCTAAATAAAGCCTGCGGCGATACGACGATCGCACATCTCTTCGCTACAGGCACGCTCGTACTCGATGGGATCTCTCCCAATCCAACTTCGGGCCGTGTCCGATTAACATTTCATGTGCCTACAAGTTATACGAATGACGCCCTACTCGAGATCTACAATCCGCTCGGTGAAAAGTTAGGGGAGCGACAGATCGCGTTCCCAGAAGGTGCAACCGGGAAACAAACATTCGATCTCGATCTGAACGGCGAATCCATAAAAGCAAACGAAGGAATTTTGTACCTTCGCATTCAAACCCGGTCTGGACCGATCACGGCAAAAGTTGTGGTATTGTCAGAACCGTGATTTGGGGCGATTTTGAGATTTTGGAGATCGGATCATCCGAAATTGAAAAAATGACCGGTTTTCAAATTAAATCCATCTTTGTAATCTCTAAAATCGCCCCAAATCACGGTTCTGCTTTCGCCCGATCTCTCAATACATATCGCTGCACTTTTCCTGTATCTGTTCGCGGCAAGGCTTCAATGAATTCGACCTCGCGCGGATATTTATACGGCGCGAGTTCCCGTTTGATGAAATCCTGAATGTCTTTTACTAATTCCGGACTTCCCTGTTCGCCGGGTTTCAAAACCACGTATGCTTTTACGATCGAGCCGCGTAGTTCATCCGGTTTCGGAACCACAGCAGATTCTTTCACGGCGACATGTTCGTTGATAACCGATTCTAATTCCGGCGGCGAAACGTTATATCCTCCCGTGATGATAAGGTCGTCATTGCGGCATTGATAATAAAAATATCCATCGTCGTCCATCATAAACACATCGCCTGGAATGTTCCAGCCATGCGAGACGTAACCTTTTTGGCGCTCAGGCTTTTTCCAGTAGCGGCATCCGGTCGGGCCTTTGATGGCAATAAGGCCGGGCGTATTTGCTGGAAGCGTTTGTCCTTCGTCGTTAACTATTTTTGCTTCATATCCCGGCACGGGTTTGCCAGTAGCGCCGCCGCGCACATCGCCGGGGCGATTGGTAACGAAAATATGCAGCATCTCCGTCGAGCCGATGCCATCTAAAAGATCGACGCCATATTTGGCTTTCCACTTTTCGTAGATCGGTTTGGGAAGCGTTTCACCGGCGCTCACGCCAAGCCGAAGATGTGAAAGATCGCACTCGCCCTTCTCATCGAGGCGCATCATCATGTTGTAGCACGTTGGCGCACAGAAGGAGATCGTTGCTTTGTAATTTGCGATCGTCTTTAACATATTTTCCGGTGTGAATTGGTCGAGCAATGCCACGCTTGCCCCAAATCGAAACGGAAAGATGAGCAGCCCACCCAATCCGAACGTGAATGCCAGCGCCGGATGTCCCGTGAAAATATCGTTCTCTGTTGGCGAGAGAATATTTCGCGCATACCCATCGGCAATGGCGAGGACGTCATCCTGAAAGTGAACAGTTCCCTTCGCATCGCCTGTAGAGCCGGAAGTATAACCGATAAGTGCGAGGTCGCTGCGCGAAAGCGTTGCAGGTGCAAGCGCGATCGTTTCGTTTTTCCAAAGCGACTCAAAAGAGGTGTAGGAAGGATGAACCCCATCGGTCACAACGATCTTCTCGACGGTTGTCATTGCCGGTTCAGCTTTTTCAACTTCGTCGATCGAGCTGGCGTCGCAAAGCACCAGCTTGCACCCGGCATCATTCGCGCGGTAACTGATCTCGCGGCTGCGGAGCATGGTCATTATCATCACGGCCACCCCGCCAATTTTTAGACATGCCAGCCACGCTGCAATCGCCGTCGGATTATTTGGGAACCGCATCAGAATGCGGTCGCCTGGTTCAATGCCAAGTTTTTTCAGCGCATTCCCCATTTTGTTCACGGTATTCAGCAGCTCGCTATACGAGATCATCTGATCTTTATAAAAGATCGCTGGTCGCGAGCCACGGCCTTCGGCGATATTGCGGTCGAGCAGTTCGACGGCCGCATTCAATGATTCAGGATATTGCAATTCCGGGCGCGTATAGACGCGCTCGCCCCAATCTTCAAGGGGCGGCAGATCGTGTAAGAATTTTTCGTATGACATAAAGGGATCTTTGTGGCTGAATAATTAGCCCATAAGCTACAAAATTTCCGATTCGGAAGTTCTGAACGTTATCGCCGCAAAAGGCTGCTGTTACTTTCTTTCACGAAATAACGTAGTAGGGAGCTATGAAATCTCTTCTCATCGGACTTTTATTTCTTTCCGCGATTCCAGCTTCGGGGCAGGAGTTCTCTATGGCTGGAATTATGCACCATAGTACGCTTGAAGGCGGCTGCTGGTATTTGCAAGGAGATGATGGCAAACGATACGAACTAATTGGCGATCAGGCTATCGTCAATCCGCTTCACGCCGAAGGGGAGCATATTGTTGTACGCGCTGTGACGGCCAAAGGCGTGGCCTCGATCTGCATGATGGGCGAGATCATCCGTGTGCTTGCTCGTACCGACAGCGTTCGGTATCCCATTGACCCGCTTATCGCTCCGATGACGATCACGGGCACCGTGCATCGCACAAAAGAAGGTGTGTGGTATGTGAAAACACCGAAGGGCTTACGGTATCGCTTCAAAAATCCACCGGAGAAAAAATTCCGGCATGTGGGCGCATCGATCGATCAAAAATTTCGTGTACTGCTCGATGGGAGAACGTCGCCGGAGCACATGAACGGTTTGATCCTCTCGGACACGATGATACCGGAACCAAAGGGGTTGGCAAAACAGAGAACGTCCGATCCCCGTTAAGCCCGGAAACAGGATCTCAGGAGAGAACTTTTGCAGCCCACAACGCGAGCACGAGACCACCGAAGAATATGCGGTAAAACCCAAATCCGGTGAACGGATGGTTCTGCACATAACGGATGAACCATGCCACGACCGCCAACGCAACCACGAACGAGGTGATAAACCCAATGGCGATCATTCCGATCATATCGCTCGTGAGCAGCTTGTGATATTTCACTAATTCATAGACGGACGCCGCGATCATTGTTGGGAACGCAAGAAGGAACGAAAATTCCGTGGCCGAGGATCGTTTCACGCCGCGCAGCATTCCACCCATGATCGTTGCCGCCGAGCGCGAGGTGCCCGGAATGAGCGAAAGCACCTGTGCCAGGCCGATCACGAGCGCATCTTTCCATGTCAGCGTATCGACGGTGATCTTCCGCCGTTCTTCTGTTGTCAGCTTTTCAATGATGATAATGGCGATGCCGCCGAAGAGGAGCGTAATGCCGATCGTGAGCGGCCCGAAAAGATGCTCGGTAATGAATTTGTGAGTAAGGAACCCAATAATCGCTGCGGGAAGGAAAGCAACAAGGAGATTGAGAAACAACTTTCCTGGTTTGCCATTCAGAAAAACTTTAAATTTATCCGGAGAGAAGGGTGGAATGCTGGCGATCAATTTTTTCCGATAAATCGCGCCAACAGCGAGAATGGCTCCAAGCTGGATGACGACCTCGAAGAGTTCGGCTTTGTCGGGATTTTGTAACAGCGTTTGAAACGCGAGTAGCCGATCGAACACGATAAGATGCCCCGTCGAAGAGATCGGAAGGAATTCCGTCAGCCCCTCGACGATACCGAGCAAGATCGCAATAATAGAAATGGAAAGTGGCATAAATCGGCAGAACGATCGTTCTTCGAGATAATTTAAATGTTAGGATCTCAGATAAGGTCTATAATAAAGTCATTCCAAAGGCAAACCTCCCGCCGGAGCAGGTAATATGCCAAATATGACAAAACGATCTCTGCTCCAAGGCAGAAATAGCTCCGTTTCTCGCAACCGTGGGGCGCGCTCGCCCTGGATGGCGGATCATCCACGTTCGCATACAATGCGCCCTTCGCACTAACTTAAAAAAGAGGACTTAACCAAAGTCTTCTCAAAATCGAGATGACAGAACCAACATTACCCCGAAAAAATTTTGCCTAAAAGCAAAACCCGCCAAACGGCGGGCATTGCGTGGAAAAAAGTTTGTGATGTTACTTCTTTTTATCGTCCATCTTCGCACCGGCAGGCATGGATCCTGGCGGCGGCATCATACCAAGCTGGGTCATCATCGCATGTTCGTCGAACAGCCCCCAATGCTCGACAAATTTTCCGTTCTCCCAACGCATCATATCAATACCCATGACGCCGGTCATTTTCTTATTAGTCGCAGGCATTCCCATCATCGGGCCGGAGTTGGTGCCGGTCATGGTGGAGCGAACAACAAGAACGTTGCTATCGACTCTCATATCCTCGATGGTTGACTTCTGATCGGGGAAACCGACCTTCATTTCCGCCGCCATTTTTTTCATTCCGGCAAGTCCAGGTTCTTGTCCGGGCATCATATTATGATCGACGGAATTAACGGAAATATATTTATCGAACTCATCAACCTTACCGGCGTCCCAGGCAGCGGAAACAGCCGTATAAGCGGCCTTCATGGAGTCGGCCATGGACATGCCGCCGCCGTTATCGGCAGCGCCATTCTTCTTCATGCAACCCGTAGCAAGCACTAAGGAAAGTGCAAAAACAACCGAAATTCGTGTATTCATAGCTTTTTTAATGAAATTGTGAAAACGACAGAGTACAAATATACGAAATCTGAACCGTGATTTATGGGATTTATGAAATTTTCACGATTTTGATTATTGAGATTTCAGTTTCGGTGTTACACCGATACGGCTTTCGGATTATTATTTTGATTGTTCATTGCTTCCAAGTTTGAACTTTTTATTGAAGAGGCGATGGAAATCGAGACTCTTGGCTCCAAAATTTATTAGTAAACCGATCGGAATATTGTACGCTTCGAGATAATTTAATGCTTGAGCAATGTGAACATCTTCTAAACGAATGATAGCTTTGAGTTCCAATGAAATTCTTCCTTCGACTAAAAAATCGACGCGCCGAGTTCCGATGAGTTCGTTCTTAAAATGAATGGGCATTTCATGTTCACGTGAGAATGCGATACCGCTGTCGCGCATTTCGATTTCCAGTGTTCGCTGATAGACTGCTTCTGGAAATCCATTCTTAAGTGTTCGATGCACAAACATCGCGCAGCCAATTATTTTGTGAGTAAGTTCGGCATCCGGTAAATTGCTTTCCATAGGCTTTAATCGTGATTATTGGGATGTATAAGATTTTTGGGATTATTATTAATAGAAAACAATTACTATCGAAAATAATCAATAAAATATTGTGATCCTACTTTAAGAATAGTATTAAAAACGTTCAAACAGCCAAAAGTAAGAATCCTTGAAATCAAAATCGTGAAAATTTCAGAAATCCTATAAATCACGGTTCAGCCGATCCCCTGCACATCGACATCCACAGTCACTTTCACATGCGGCGAAGCGAAGCGCTTTTGATATTCATCGAGCGCGCCGGTAATAAGTCGCCGGATCTTTTCTCCGTTCGGATCATGCTTTTTAAAGTCTTTAATAATAAGATGCCACCGGAATTCTCCGCGCAGTTTGGCAATGGCTGGCGGAGCAGGGCCCATGCGCTCATAATACGAAGCGCGCTCAGGGAATAGCGTTGCAAATTTCTTGGCGTGTTCTTCTGTAGCCGCTTCATGAAGTCCGCGAAATTCAATTAGGATGAGTCTGCTGTATGGCGGATAATGAAGCGATTCGCGATCTTTCATTTCGCTTGTGAAGAACGCATCGTAATCATGCGCTACCGCCATTTCGATCGCTGCGTTCGTAGGTTGCAACGTTTGAATGAGCACTTCACCTGCAAGTTCCAAACTTCGCCCAGCGCGACCAGAAACTTGTGTGAGCAACTGAAATGTCCGCTCGCTCGAACGAAAATCCGGGATGTTCAAACTTGTATCCGCGCTGACGACGCCCACAAGCGTAACACGCGGAAAATCCAGCCCTTTCGCGACCATCTGGGTTCCCAACAATATATCCGCTTCGCCGCTTGCGAAGGCCGAGAGTATTTTTTGATAGGAGCCTTTGCGCGAAGTGGTATCCAGATCCATGCGGACGATCGTCGCTTCCGGAAATGCTTTTGCAATATCATCCTCGACGCGCTGAGTGCCTGTCCCGCCCAATCGGAGCGCATCGCTCCCGCAGGTGGAGCACGTCGTTCGGCGTGGCATGACAAATCCACAGTAATGGCAGCGCAACTGGTTCTTTGCGCTGTGATACGTCAGCGTGACCGAGCAATTGGGGCAGATCTCCGGGTTCCCGCAACTCTGGCATTCGAGATAGGTGGCATATCCACGACGATTTTGAAAAAGAACAATTCCTTCTTTTTTCTCCAATCGAATTTTCATGGCCTCACGAAGTTCCGGAGTCAGCGCGATCTTTGCTTTTGCAAAATCGCGCCGATTTTCTGCCGAGCGAAGATCGACAATTTTTACCGAGGGAAGCGCCGCGCTTTTCGCGCGTTCGGTAAGCTGCAATAATTCATATTTACCTTCTTTCGCATTATGATAAGATTCCACGCTCGGCGTAGCGCTGCCAAGCACGGCAACGGCATTCAACATTGCGGCGCGCGCAACGGCGGCATCGCGCGCATGGTAGCGCGGCGATTTATCGAATTGTTTGTACGTTGCTTCATGCTCCTCATCGACGATGATGAGCTTTAAATTTTGTACCGGAGCGAACACCGCGCTTCGTGCACCGATGGCGAGTTTGGTTTTTCCAATAATAAGCGAGCGCCACGCCGCAGATCGTTCTCCAATGGACATGCGGGAATGCAAAACGGCAATATCCGAATCATTCGCCAAACTCAATCGCCGTTTGAACCGATCGATAAGCTGAGGAGTAAGCGAAATTTCGGGAACCAGAATGAGAACGCCATTTCCTTTCGAGAGCACTTGTCGGGCAAGCGTAATGTACACTTCCGTTTTGCCAGAACCGGTTACGCCATGCAGTAAAAATGTTTTCGGCTTTCCTGATTTTATCGAATCAGAAATAGCGTTGACGGACGTCTGCTGTTCGCGTGTGAGTGCGATGTTTGAAATATCATCTTCATGCGTTGCTGGCAAAGCGTGAAGTTCGGTCGAGCTTTTTTCCCTGCGCGCAGTAACCACAAATCCTTTTTCCATCAGAGCTTTGAACGTGCTTTGCGATGCACCTGCCTTTTTTAAAAGGAGTGGAGCAGTCATCGGATTATCCGGCTCCATCTGTGCCTGCTGCACTAATGCGAGCAGGATATTCGCTTGCCGGGGCGCTTCTTTTTCAAGCTGATTCAGAACATTCGATAACTCCTCCGAACCGACGACAAGATCCGGTGCAAGTTGAACGACTGTTTCTTTCTTAACCGATGCCTGCTTAGTGAGCGGGCGTTCAATGCGAATCAGTCCACCTTCTTCCAGAGCATGGAGCGTAGCATAGAGATTTTTCGAATTGGTAACTTTTGATAGACGGTCAATGGATAGGCCGTCGGCATGGTGCAATATTTCATTCAGCAGTTCACTTCGTCGCGCCGTTAGGTCTTTTACGTCACTCTCGTCCTTTGAAAGCGGAGTTGCATACACCCTCGCCTTCGTTTCTGGCTTCAATCCTTCCGGCAGCGCTGCATTGAGTACTTCACCCCACGACGTGAGATAGTATACCGCAAGCCATTTCGTCCATTTCAAAAAATCTTCATCGAAGACTGGTGTGGGATCTAAAACATCGGTAATAGGCCGAACCTTCGTTTTGATCGAGGGGGCAACTTTCGTGACCTCTACAAGCACTCCGGTCTTCTCGCGCTTACCAAGCGGAACAAGGACGCGGGAACCAACTTTTGCCCGATCTGCAAGTTCGGCAGGAATGAGGTAGGTCAGCCCTTCAGTACCACCCGAATGAAATTTAAATGGGAGCGAAAGAGCTACGACACCGAAAATGGCTGGATTAGACTCAAGACGCGCCACTGGCTTTTTCACCATCGGCATTTGTGGCATCTTCTCCCTTTGATACACGCTCCATGATGAGTTGTTTCATCTTTTCCTCAACCTGTTGATGGGCTGTGCCTCGCACGATGAGTTCTAACTGCGGACAAAATGCGGAATAGACCGCTTCGCCTTGCCGTCGAACGAGTATTTCATATTCCTTATCTCCAATGCGCATATCTTTATAATTTTTCTTATGATTAGTTAATGGCT
>Ga0206953_1114_pt1 | contig 14781 bp, 13 predicted proteins | sample Alteio_BWOrgHeat_36_FD_152977 | JGI IMG/M metagenome (GOLD analysis project Ga0206953, IMG submission 152977) | Enriched cells from forest soil in Barre Woods Harvard Forest LTER site, Petersham, Massachusetts, United States -... | ecosystem: Environmental > Terrestrial > Soil > Temperate forest >...
GAAAAAATACGTATTCGATTTGGTTATCAATATTGCCCGTCGAATTTGTTGTTTAATGTTTCCTTTCGTAAAAGCTTGCTCACATTACATTCGTTACATTTATTATTCAAACCAGCTATGGTCGGAACACTTACCGGTATCGGTATTGGTACCGTGCTGGCAGGAATAGCGGCTGCGTATTACACGTTTAAAAAATAGAAAAAATGGAATAACAACATGATGTTTTATATGGAGGTTTTGAACATGAAAAATAGTATCAAATTATTAGCAGTGCTGATGCTTTTTGCAGCAGCTTCAGCCCAATCAGGATGGCGTGATGTATTGTTTGCGCCCAAAGTAGTATATCCAATGTTGGTAGTTCCTGTTATTGCTAGTGGAATATGCGGTTTTTATAAAGGCGTGACAGCACATGTAAAGCTTGAAGCTGAATACTTTAAAATATGCAAAGATATCTATGCTGATTTAGGCCAGATTCAAGAAAAGGCCAAAGATTGCACACTTGTCTGGCGTCTTCGAGACTTCGTTGCCGCAAGTTATTTGTTTGAAGCATTTCTGAATCAAGATTTTGCTGACGATGGACGAATAGAGCGTGCTCAAAAACTACTCAAAGAAGAAATATCATTTGATCAATTTGCGAACGGTTCTCGCACTGTTTATGCTCGTATGCAGAAAGAAAATCTTACTTTTATACCAGCTAGTGATGAAGCAAAAACACAACTGCAAAAAAGCTTGAAAACCGCAATCACGCAGAGCAATCTAACAATTACTACGTTGCTCAAGACGCGCGCACCTGTAGAGAAAGTGTATTTCTCTCGCATGCCAGTACTCAAGAACACGCTTAAGTGGCTTGGTCTGAGTGCTACCGTTGCAAGTACCTTAGGCGCGTATTACACGCATAGACTATTGATCGGCTAATAAAAACTTAGTAATGAATGTACAAAACAGGCCGCTGATGTAAAAATCAGGAGCCTGTTTTACTTTGCACTACTCTTTTTTGCGCGTATATGCTTACTAATTTTTTTGCCACTCTTTACTGATTCAGGCATTTCTTTGGTGATATCACCCGTCTGTGCGTATTCGTCATGCATTTTTATAAAAAGCCACTGATTTTTGCTGCTATGCCCACGCATTCCTTTTGTTTTAATCAGCGCGAAGTTACCGCGTAATTTTTTGCCATGGAGCTTGAACTCGAGTGTTCCCATTTCCAGGCTTTGGGCCGGCGTGAGTACTTTGCCATCAACTTCTTTAATTGATTCATACGTGCCTTCATCCCACAAGAGGACGGGGCCTGCGCCGTAACTGCCCTCAGGTAGAATTCCCTCAAAACTGCCGTACTCGAGTGCGTGATCCGGTGTCTGCAGCGCCAGGCGTTTGACTGACGGGTCCATAGAGGGGCCTTTTGGCACTGCCCAGGAGACCAATACGCCATTAATTTCAAGGCGGAAATCATAATGCATATGCGTAGCATCATGCTGTTGCACGACGAAGCGGAGGTTTTTTGTTGTTTTCATAAAAGCTTTCGTGCGACAGAGGGTGCTTTCATGAGCATAGAATACCATGATAGATGTTACGATAAGGCCATAATATATGCATCTGTTTAATGAAAGATTCACGATATCGGGGGCCTTTTTTGAGTAGAAGAACATAAAAAGAGCGCCTAGCAGTGATGCTGAGCGCTCTTTTTATTATCTAAAATCGTGGCAAGGACTTAGTCCATACGGCTATTGCGTTTGCCTGATTTCTTTACAACTGCGCCACCATTCATATCGTCGCAGCAAGCTTCGATAGTTGGGGTACCGCAATGTTTCTTCTTGATTGTGGTGATGGTCACTTCACGTTCAGCCTTAACCGGTTCGATGTACGTTTCGCATTCTGTTTCAACGCAATCGTTCTTCGGTCTTTCACACACACGTGGTGCGCATGGTTTTTCACATGGGCTGCACGGCTTTCTCCAGCAACAAGCTGGTACGAACAGTAGCACTACTAAACAGAGTGCTGCTAAAAATCCCTTATTCATTGTGCTCTCCTTGAAAGGGGTTATACAAAAATTTCAACTATACAGTTACTATAATAGAAATAAATGCCAAGGAAAATCAAGGGTATTTTAGCCTTTTATAGGTTTTTTCTTCGTTTTTTTCTTTGTTTTAGCCTCTGGTCGCTTAAAAACGTTCTTTTCGAAGGCTGCGGTCAATACCTCATCCATAGTTTTAACAAAAATGAGCTTGACCCCGTCAAGATTTATTTCTTTGAGGATCTCTTGAATCTCATCATAGTTCTCCTGGGGCACTATTACCGTCTTTAATCCGAACTGTTTAGCGGCTAGCAGCTTCTCCTTGAGGCCTCCAACTGCCAAAACGCGCCCCTGTAGGGTTACTTCCCCAGTCATGGCGATGTCGGGGCGGGCCGGCGTCTTGGTCAAGGCTGATACCAAAGCGGTACCAATAGCAATACCGGCTGATGGGCCGTCCTTGGGGGTGGCACCCTCAGGAATATGCAAATGGATGTCTGTGGTGGTATGAAAGTTCTTTTTTAACCCGAGATCTGCTGCTCTAGAGCGGATATAGCTTAAAACAGCATGGGCAGATTCTTGCATAACCTCGCCTAATTGGCCCGTCAGGGTAAGTTGCCCCTTGCCAGGAAGCACCGTAGTCTCTATTTCCAGCACATCGCCCCCTACTTCGGTCCAAGCAAGGCCAGTTGCCAACCCGATACGATCTTTAGAGGTGCCCAGGGCGGTCCGCTTAAAGATTGGATGGCCAAGCCACTCTCTGATTTTTTCGATAGTGACTATTACTTTTTTCTTTCTGGTGCCATCTTCGAGTAGTTCTTGGATCGCTTTACGCATAAGTTTGGCAATGGTGCGTTCTAGTTGGCGTACACCCGCTTCGCGCGTGTAATTACTTATGACGTAATTGATTGATTCGTCATCCAATACAAATTGTGCTTTGGACAGACTGTACATCTGTAAGTTCTTTGGAATCAGAAATTCTTTGGCAATTGCCAGTTTTTCTTCTTCGGTGTAGCCGGATAAATTAATAATCTCAAGACGGTCAAAGAGCGGATACGGAATATTCTCAATCACGTTAGCCGTTGCAATAAACATAACTTTTGACAAGTCATATTCTATATCTAAGAAATGATCTACAAAGTTTTTGTTTTGTTCCGGATCGAGCACTTCTAAAAGAGCTGCTGCCGGATCGCCATGCAGATCACGTGACATCTTATCAATTTCGTCGAGCAGAATTATCGGGTTCATTGTTTTGGCTTTTTTCATTGCCTGAATTATTTTGCCCGGTAGCGCACCAATGTAGGTGCGGCGATGTCCGCGAATTTCTGCTTCGTCACGCACGCCACCCAGTGATATGCGTACAAATTCTCGCCCTAAACTTTGTGCAATAGAGCGCGCAAGCGAAGTTTTACCGACACCTGGGGGCCCAATCAAGCAAATAATAGGAGAACGTTCTAGTTTCTTTGAGAACTTTTTTGCCGCTAAAAATTCTATAATACGTTCTTTAGCGCGCTTGAGGCCTGCGTGTGTCTCGTTCAGAATGGTTTCCGCTTGTGTCAGGCTGATGGTGTCTTTAGACACTTTGTGCCATGGTAGCGAAATAATCCAATCTATGTAATGGCGACTGACAACTGCTTCTGAAGAAAGTGGTGGCATTTGTTCAAGGCGACGCAGTTCTTTTTGTGCCTTTTCAAGTGCTTCTGGTGGTAATTTTAATGCCTTCAACTTACCTTTAAGGTGTTCTATTTCAGTTGCCTGATCTTCGCGACCCAGCTCTTTTTGAATGGCCTTTATCTGTTCTGTTAAGTAATATTCGCGCTGTCCTTTCTCCACCTGCGTCTGAATGGTACCTTGAATTCGTTGCTCTGCTTGCAGAATGTCAATTTCTTTTTTGAGCAAGCCGCATAACCGCAGCATCCGTTCTTTAAGATCGGCCAACTCAAGAATCATCTGACGTTCTTGCAAGGTGAGATTGGTAATATGTACGGCGATAGTGTCAGTAGCATAATCCATATCGCCTGGTGTTTTAATAGCTACTGCCAAGTCGGCGGGGACTTTATCGTTGAGTGAGGCGTAAATAGCATACAGATTTTGTAGTTGACGCCATACGGCTTCTAATTCGATAGATGATTCAAGCCCGGTAGTTGGCTGATCCTGACTAATTACGCTGATGAATTCATCTGACGGTACAAATTGCTGGATGTGTGCGCGGCAAATACCCTCAGCCAATATTTTGAGTGCGCCACTGGGCGTGCGCATAACTTGTAAAATATTAGAACGGGTACCGTATTGATAGACATCCTCTTTGGTCGGTACTTCTACCTTATCATCTTTCTGCGCGGTAATAAAAAGTGGTCGATTATGTTTGAGGGCAAACTCAACCGCTTTAATAGAAATTGGCCGCCCTACGATAATAGGTCTGATACTTTTGGGTAGTAAGACGACATTTTTAAGTGGCAGAAGCGGCAGCAGGGCATCAGTTTCCTGATTTAATTCTTCTGTTGGTTCTACGTCCAATTCTTCAACCATTATAATCCTATTTGTGTTAATAGCGCTATGAGAAGCACTTTCTTAAAAGCTCTTCCTTATTAAGCGTAAATTGTCATGCTTTTTTGTCAATTTCTTCGGCAGAAAAGGCATAATCCAATAAAAACTAAGGCAAGCGAAATTGCGTAGTGTACGGTTAACGATTCTCCAAAAAGAAGGATGGCATAGGCGGTACCAAAGAGTGGACACAGAAAACCGGCTAGCGAGAGCAACGTTGGTCTATATTTCATCAATAAGGTGCCGTAGAGCTGATAGACAAGGCCATTCGAGATGATCATGAGCAAGATCGTCGTGATCAAGAAGCCTGGCCAGCTGATGATCAATGCCGATGTATTACCAAAAAATGGGATAGTCAGCATACTCATAATGCCGCCCAGCAGCATAGCAACCCCATTGATAAATACCAGTTGGTACCCGCGTTGTCTGAGTTGATTAATTACAAACCAGGCGTAGGCGGCTGATATGATAGCTACCATGAGGAGTGCCTCAGGCAGCAGCGGATACATACAGGTGAGCAGTGTACAGTGCGGTTGTGTCGTGGAAAGGGCCAGAAATAAGACGCCACTGGTGCCGATTGCCATCCCTACTAGTTGAGAGAGAGTGAATGTTTTATGCCATAGGAAAATTTCAAGTAACGCCGTAATGAACGGCGTTGCACTGAACATAATATTGACTTTGAGTGGGGACAAATATTGAAGCGCCCAAAACTCTGGCACAAAGGCAAGGAATACATGGAAGAGAGCCGTTTTTACAAAAAGTAAAAAGTCGCCTTCTTGTATAACCATAGATTTTTTGTGCAAAAACTTATGGATACCGAGTAGTAGCGCGCCGGCAACTATCATGCGGACCCCCACTACAAAGAAGGGGTCGGCATAGCGGATTGCATATTGCGCGAGCGGAAACGTAATGGCAACGAGCGCATAAAGAATTATTATTAAGATCACACAAATCCTTTGGATTATTTGCAGTTTAACTGATGAGTGTTTAACAAGAGCAAGATTTACTGGTTTGTGCTCATGATCGTGAGTGCATCACCAACTGAAACATCAAGGGTTTGGGCACCAGAACCAAGGTTGACTGCTATTTCGAGCGTGTCATTACTTCCCTTGTAGCACAATAGGCTTGAAATCGCTACTTGACCAAAGGTTTCAACAAACGGGATCTGAAAGGTGCGCCCTTTCGGTGTGGTTACCGTGAGCATCATGCCGTGTCGATAATAAGGTTCAATTGCTTGAGTGGTTTTAATATTGCCAAAACTGTCAATATAGGCGACTGTTGGCGTCGAGGAGGTATTCAGATAGACAAGTTCTTTTGGGTCGAAATCAATAAGCTGATCTCTTCTACCCTGGGAATACATGGTGGCAGCGTGTACGAATAAGTCTCTGCCGTGAAAGGTGTTTGAAATAGGGGGGTATGACTGATTCATTAATGCGATAGACCGTGCATGGGGTACCTCGTCAGCAGCGCACTGAAAACGCCATTGTTTGGTCCGACAAAGGAGTAATTTGGTGTTTGAACAAAGAGTGGTGCGCGCTTGGTGCCAACGCCCGGGTCGACTACGGCGATGAAGTAGGTGTGGACGGGAAAGAATTGATGGGTTTTGTCCAAAATAAAGGCAGCGCTCAAGATACTGAACTTAGTCAGAGAATGGTCTATGTCTACTATCTGTGCGTCTGGCACGGATTTGAGGATAACAGCCTTCATGGAGGCGACGGCAAAATCGAAGCCAAAATCGGTAAGGAGTCCAAATACGGGGGGATGAGATTTCATAAATATTTCCTAATACGTAAAATATGTTCTTTTAAAAGAAAGGTGATTTTGGATGTATATGAATAATTCTCCTTGTGTTAAAGAAATGAGAAAATGCTCTTTCCTATTATATAAGGCGTATTAAAAAAGACAATTATATCGACGATAAAGCTTATTCAGTACGCTAATATCAAACAATTTTGTATCATTTTTTTTACAAATGATTAATCGTCTGCTACACTTCTTAAATGTTTGTTAGCTATTTTTTATAATCTACAATTTTTTATTTTCAGGGGAACAGTGTATGTCAAACCACAAGACATCTCCATCTTGGAGGAATCTAAGAGATATTCCTTCTTTGATGCTGGGAGTGGCTCGATCGATTGCAAGAACATTATGGGGAGAGTTTGAAAGCTGGGAAGAAATAGGAAAATTCTTACTGCTCGCATCCGTATTTTTCTTTGTTATTGGGGTTTACTGGACACTGCGTCCGTTGAAAGATTCTTTATTTAACGAACTGATCGGTATCAGCTATCAGCCGATTGCCAAAATATTATCTATGTTCGTTCTTTTCCCTCTGGTGATTCTCTACTCTAAGCTGATTGACTGGTTTTCGCGTGATAAGGTTTTCTACAGCCTTATTGCAGCCTATGCACTTATGGCACTCGTTTTCTTTGCCATATTCCATTACCATCCTGAGTACGGTTTGATTGGGGCTAAAGCGGCCGGCAAGAACATTTATAATCTTATTGGGTGGGCGTGGTATGTATACGTTGAAAGTTTTGGTTCCATCATTGTTGCCCTTTTCTGGGCAATTGCGTCTGATGTAACCTTGCCAGAGGCTGCGCGCCGCGGCTTTCCATTAGTAGTATTTTTTGGCCAGTTAGGCAACGTCCTCGGGCCCTTAGTATTGCGTGCTGAACGATTGGGCACCATTACGAGTGCGCCAGTTATTGCATTCTGCGCCGTATTCATGATTTGCGCTGCCATTATGTTGTTCATCTTTATGAACACGGTGCCAAAGCATCTCTTGAAGGGGTATCATGGTAAAGATGAAACTAAAGTGGAAAGAGAGCAAGAGCCAGGATTCCTTGAAGGGTTACGCATTCTGCTCAGCAGCAGCTACTTGATCGGTATCTTCTTTATCGTAACGGTCTATGAAGTCATTATGACTATTATCGATTTTCACTTTAAAGTGACGGTAATGAGTACTTTTGATACAGAAATTGCACGTTCTGCTTATCTGTCAGACTATGCAGTTTGGGTTGGCATCATTGCAATGATCAGTCTTGCCCTTGGTCTTGGCAGAGTTCAAAAATGGTTAGGTATGACGGCTGCATTGGTCCTGCTACCTATCTTGATTTTGAGTGCGGTATTACTTCTTAACTCATATCCAAGTGCGTTGTGGGTAATCCTGTGTATTATGGTGTTTTCAAAGGCAGTAAACTATGCACTGAACCAGCCAACACTCAAGCAATTGTATATTCCAACAACACACGATACGAAGTATAAAGCACAGGCGTGGGGCGACATGTTCGGTTCTCGCGGTGCTAAAGCAGGGTCATCTGGTGTTAATTATATGCGCGAGAGTGTCTTTGAGGCTCGATGGGGCAAGCTTGCTGGTGTTCAATATTTTGTTACAGTAATGACCATATTCTCCGTTGGTCTGATTGGCGTCTGGTTCTTGGTAGCATTGTACATTGCAAAAGTTTACAACCAAGCGATCAAAGAAAATCGAGTGGTTTGTTAACATGATGCATCTGCTATTGTTATCATTATCGGTGAAATGAATTGAAAGGCCTTCTAGTTATCGCTAGAAGGCCTTTTTTTAAGTATTGAATTACAGTATTTGAGCAATAAGTACGTAAAGCGCACATGCATGAAGGGATGGGCATATGGTTTCAGGAGTGCAAGATCTGCTAGCAAAAATGCGCACATGGTTTGGTAGTATTTTTGATGTGGGGCCAGAAGATCGGCTCAAAATTATATTTTTGAGCATAGCATATTTCTTGGTTATCGGTGCTTACACGATAGCAAGAGAACTTAAAGATTCCATTTTTTTGACTGTTGTAGGAAAAGCATATCAGCCGCGTGCAAAGTTATTAGTGATGGTGGTACTTGTACCGGTTATTCTATTTTATTCGCTTTTGGTTGATCGGGTAAAGCGGCATCAACTGCTTGCATTATGTAGTGCTTTTTTTGGGCTTGGTGGTTTATGCGTGGCGTATTTCCTTGGTGATCCGACAATCGGTTTGTATAATACGGTTTCTAGCCCATACCGTTTCTTCGGTTGGATTTTCTACGTATTTGTTGAAGGATATTCTCCATTTTTGGTCAGCGTTCTATGGGCATTTGCCAACTCAATTACGAGTCCGGAAAGCGCTAAGAATAATTATGCGCTCGTAGTGGCGGCATCTAAAGTGGGGGGGGTGCTCACATCAGGAATGGCCTGGTTCTTATTTACCGCTGCTGCCGGTTCACACTGTTCGCCTGTCTTTGCCGTCAAGAGCCATCAGATGGTACTATTTGTAGCCTCCATTATGCTTCTTTTGGTACCCCTGGTTATTTGGTTGATGACGCGGATGGTTCCTTCAAGCCATTTACACGGATATGAGGCAGCGTACCAGGCTGAAAAGCAGCTGAAAAAAGAACACAAAGAATCGGTGGGGATGTTTGCTGGATTATCGCTATTGGGGCGATATCCGTATGTGATGGGCATATTCTCTATGATCGTATTTTATGAAATTATAAATACCGTTTTGAGTTTTTTGCGACTTGGCGTTGCCCAACAACATTCATCAGATGTGGCGGGTATTAGCGGTTATTTGTTTAAAATAATATTCATGACGCATCTGGTCGGTTTTTTCATATCACTCTTTGGCACAAAAATGCTCCTGAAGCGCTTAGGCGAAAAAACGTGCTTGATGATAGTGCCGCTTCTGATAGGAGCTTTATTGCTTGGCTTTATGTTGTACCCGGTGCCCGACATGCTGGTGATGACATTCGTGGCCCTCAAGGCTATTAACTATGCCTTCAGCTGGCCGGTTAGGGAAAGTTTGTATATCCCGACCGTTAAGGATATTAAATTTAAATCTCGCTCCTGGATAGATGCTTTTGGCGGTAAGTTTGCCAAAATGGGGGGGGCGCTGTTTAATGAGATTGTCATGAGGGTTGGCGAGGCCGTATTAGCGGTGTATTCCCTCTTTTTTGCGTCAATCGTCTTTTGTTGGTTTACGGCCGCATTTCTGCTGGGTAGACGCTTTGAGTCGGCAGTTGCCAATAATGAAGTGATCGGTATAGACAAGCAGGCACCAGATCCAGAAAAATAAACTTTGATTTACATTGCAATTTATGCCCATTTTGTTAAACTTTTTTGGTAGTTTATATAGGAATAGAAAGGATTTGAATGATAGATCGCAAAGATCTTATTAAGGCAGGGGCTCATTGGGGTCACCTTAAATCTCGATGGTGTCCGCGGATGGCTCCCTATATTTGGGGTCTGAAGGATCGAGTTCACTTGATAGATGTGTCTAAGACGGCCCATCAAGTTGAAGTGGCTGCCGAGTTTCTTAGGAATCTTACGGCTGAAGGCAAGACCATATTGTGGGTAGGAACTAAGGCTTCTGCACAAGAAGCGGTAAAGAATGCCGCCCATAAATTAGAGATGCCATATGTAAGCCATCGTTGGGTGGGTGGTACGCTTAGTAATTACCCACAAGTAAAAAAGTCGGTTACCCGACTTCTCCATTTTGAAGATATTTTGGATCGAGCAGCTGATTTTCCCCTGTACACCAAAAAAGATCTTAGTATTATTCAGAAAAACGTTAATCGACGCGAAAAAACCGTTGGTGGTATCAGAAAGATGACCTGGCCGATTGGTGCTGTTGTTTTGGTTGACGTGAATGAGGAAGGATCGGCTCTTAAAGAAGCACAACTTATGGGAATTCCTATAGTTGGCATAGTTGATACCAATGGCGATCCATCGCGTGTTGACTTTGTAATTCCTGCCAATGATGATACACCAAGTTCAGTGAACCTGATTGTTGGCTACTTGGCGGATGCGGCTTTACAAGGCAAAGAAGTTGCAGCAACTAAGAAAATTGAAAAACGCGAACGTTCCGAAGCTGAACGTAGCATTGAAGAAAAAGATTTAAGTCCTGCTGACATTTTGGCTCTTGCGATGGAAGAAGAAGCTGCTGCGCTTGGTAAAAAAGGTGCCAGCAAAAGCGGTAAGGCTGATTACGCAGATGCTAAGCTTGGTGGAGCGCCAGCAAGAACGGGTCAGCGGCCAGGGCGAGCGCCACTCAAGCGACCTGTTAATAAATAGGTGAGCTGCCGCGCAGACAACTCTTGAAAAAAGAAGTTTGTTGCGGTTTGGACGTAGGCAATGAATTTCGCCGCCTGTGCTTGCTTGAGATGCGAGCACACAATAGACGGAGAGGTGTCTGAGTGGTTGAAGGAGCACGATTGGAAATCGTGTATGCTCTGAAAGGGGCATCGAGGGTTCGAATCCCTCTCTCTCCACCACCGAAATAAAAAGTGTGGGGAGCTTATAAAGAATCGTCTTGTTATCTGCCAGGTTCGGAAGAAAGCAGCAGGGGTAAGATAAGAGCTTGTATAAGTTTCCCCTTTTATTTGAAAAGTAGATGTGTGATTGTCAGCTAGATCGATAACGTAAATGGCTGCTTATGAAGATGTAGTTGTCAACTGACATCAATTGTTTGATCAAAAATTTATTGCAGCAAATGCACAAGAGTCCAAGACATGAATACGCCTACATTACACATTGCTCGAAAGTGGCGCTCCAAAAGTTTTGATCAGATGATTGGGCAAGAGCTCCCTATTCGGATGCTCAAAAACAGCTTGTATAAATCTTATTATTTTCCCGTTTATCTCTTCTCTGGCCAACGTGGATGTGGAAAAACTACTGCAGCACGTCTTTTTGCCGCGGCAATTAATTGTGAACTGCTACCACTGTTTCAGGAAAAACCGCAAGAGACGATGGTGCCGTGCAGTCAGTGTGCATCATGCCAATTGATCGCGAGTGGTGCCCACCCTGATTTTATTGAGATTGATGCAGCTTCACACACTGGCGTCGAGCATGTACGTGCCTTAATCGATGCTGCTACGCTCTTGCCGACAATAGGGCGTAAACGCGTGTATCTGATTGATGAAGCTCATATGCTGAGCAAAGCGGCGTTTAATGCATTCTTAAAAATCCTTGAAGAGCCACCACTTTCAACGCTGTTTATCTTTGCCACCACTGATGTGCAAAAAATTATCGAAACGGTACGGTCTCGTTGCTTTCAACTCTTTTTTACACCGGTTGAAGTGTCAATATTGGCGCGCCATCTTGCACAGATATGCTTACAAGAACGTATAGAATATGAGCAGGAAGCGCTTCTTATTATTGCCAAACAGGCGGGTGGCTGTGTGCGTGATGCGCTCAATCTGCTCGAGCAAGTGCGATTTTCTTCGGATAAAATCAGCAAAGAAGCGGTCTTTTGCTCGCTCGGCAGTATGAGTGATGAGCAAATTCTAGAGTTAATGGAAATTATTCTCTGCAAAAAAGCATCAAATCTTCTCACCTTTTTTGGTAGTTATCCGCTTAAAAATTTTCTAGTCGATCGTTTATGGTTGCAGTTATTAGAGATGCTCAGATTACTTATTCTGGTCAGAAATAATGTTGCTGATGTGGGTGCAGGGCAAGCGGTGCAAGCAAAGCTTGCTCAATTAGTACGTCGCTGCTCGGCCAATGATCTGCATGCGTTTTTTGAAGAATTAGTGACCTGCCAGGAAGTTCTCGCACGCATGACTGATCAACAAATGTTTTTTGAACTATTTTTGTTGAAGTTGTGTGAGCGTAATCAGACCAACAATAATGACGATGGCGGCAATACACCGGCGCAAGCATGTCCGGTGACTGGTCAAGAAGATGCAATAACGCAAGAGTGTAGCGAAGAAGAAGAGGAAGAAGATGATGATGTTGACGATACGGAATCGATGCAGGCAACCAGTGTTGTTGCTGCAGCAATGCCCAATGATGAACGTTGGCAACTGTTTCTAGCGGCGATTCGCGCAGCACAAGATCCGCTGGTGGTTTCTATTTTCAGTCAAGTGGGCACCATTTCCTGCGATGAGGCGCTTACGTGCGTTGCGCTTACATTCCCTAAAAATCTTATTTTTCTGCAAGATCTTTTAGATCAAACAAAAGCAGTCTGGCAACCATGCATGCAAAAATGCTATGCGCCACACACAAAACTGGTAACATCTTTTTCCGGCATAGAATGTGATACTGCATCTAAGCGGCAGGTATCGGTATCGCATACTGCTGATGCCCCTAAAAAAGCAGAGTCGGCGCCGGCACAAGCGTCTGTACAACAACGATCAGCACCAAATTTCATGCCAAACAAGCAGAAGTGGTCGAATAGTACTGTCAAAGCGGCACCTGTGCATGATCGTGCACTGTTGCGTGAAGTAGCTGATACTTCACGATGGCCGAAAACTAACCTAGTGCTTCGCTATTTTCCTGGCACTGTTTACGCACGAGATTTATCTGCATGAAAAAATTACGTATGCCTCAGGTCGCTATTGTTGGTAGAACAAACGTTGGCAAATCTACGTTATTCAATCGTCTTTCCGATTCGATTAAAAGCATCGCCTTTGATGAACATGGGGTAACGCGAGATCTGATTAAAGAAACCATAACCTGGCAAGGACGGTTGTTTGATCTGGTAGACACCGGTGGTGTTAGTGTGAAAAAAACAACTGATCCGATTGTGCAACAGACGTATGATCGTGCTTACAGTGCTATGCAAGAGGCGGACGTAATTATTTTTATGTGCGATGGGGTAGTCGGTCCGACTGACCCGGATCGAGAAATTTCTCGATTTGTGCATCGCCTGGGTAAAAAAGTAATACTTGTGATCAACAAGATTGATGATAAGCGTAGTCAAGAGCACATGCACGAATTTACTCGTTTAGGCCACGCTACTATTGTTGGCATCTCTGCACAGCATGGCAAGGGCATTGACGATCTTTTAGAAGAAATCGTTATTAATTTGGGAGCGCCAAAGACTGAAGAGCAAGAACCTCAGGCTGCCTTTAAAGTAGTTGTCTTGGGCAAACCAAATGTGGGCAAATCCTCTTTGGTTAATTTGCTGCTCAAACAAGAGCGTTTCATTGTGGCCGACCAGCCGGGCACCACGCGGGAAGCAATCGGTGAATTAGTGCGGTTTTGCCAAGAAGATATTTTGGTAACCGATACGCCCGGTATTCGTAGAAAACGATCAGTGAATGAACCGCTTGAAGAGTTGATGGTCAAAAGTTCGTTTCACGCGGTGCAAGAGGCTGATATTATCATGCTTATGATAGACGCTTCTGAAGGTGCCATTGTCGACCAAGAATTAAAACTCGCTTTTTACGTTTTCAGTGAACAGGCAAAGGCATTATTAGTTTTATTTAATAAAAATGATGCCGTAGATGAACTGAACAAAGCAGATTTGAAGTTTAGTTTGGAGCCGTATGAGCATCTAATGAGTAAGCTACCTGCCCTTTCTATTTCGTGCAAAACGGGAAAAAATGTGGGCAAGGTAATGCCTAGCATAGAAAAGTTATGGCATCGGTACTCGCAGCAGTTTGCCAGTGATGAATTGACACGTCTGCTCAAAGGGGCCCTTGAAAAGAAGCCACTCTACAAAAATCAGCAGCTTTTGCGGATTATAAATGCTCGCCAAATTAAATCAGCACCGCCTACCATTTTATTGCGCGTGAGCCAATCACACCTTTTTGGCGATAGTCAACGTGCTTTCTTTGAAGGTATTATGCGCGATACTTACGAGTTGCAGGGCGTGCCTATTCGGTTTATTGTCAGAACGGCGGAGTAGGCGAGCTAATCACTTTTAGCCCTATGAGCATAGGCATTCATAATTATTCGTGCGCATGCTGCAAAATCATTTTCTTCTTGATTTTTACATTGCCAGCTGGCAGCAATGGCTATTTCTAATGCCGTCTTATTATCCTTATTAGTTAAATTCGGATTAGCGCGAAGTTGAACCAAGCACACCGTTGTTTCAATGAGTCCAAAGGAAGCAGCAAGCGTGAGCAATGTAGACTTGTCCTCAGTTGTTTGATAATCAATTATTGATTGATTAGATTTGATTGATTCAATGACCTTGTTTTGTGCCTTCATTACTTTATCGAATTCCTTTGACCATTTTTCTAAAAGCTGGTTATTACTAGGCTCCTGGTTGCTCTGATCAAATAGCTTATTAGCTGCCGTAGCTTGTGTGCCTACTATGTTAAGTTGAGTTACCAATTGAGCAAAAAAAAGACGATTCTCAGGTGTTGACTCTGTTGTCCTCAGGGCAACGGAGAAACAGAGGAAGAATAGTATGAAATAACGGGAAAATAGTGCATTAATGGTCATGCCTTTTCTTCGTCTCTCTTTCTGCTTGTTTAAGAAGTGCTAAACATTT
>Ga0206953_1115_pt1 | contig 14679 bp, 2 predicted proteins | sample Alteio_BWOrgHeat_36_FD_152977 | JGI IMG/M metagenome (GOLD analysis project Ga0206953, IMG submission 152977) | Enriched cells from forest soil in Barre Woods Harvard Forest LTER site, Petersham, Massachusetts, United States -... | ecosystem: Environmental > Terrestrial > Soil > Temperate forest > O...
CAATGCCGCAATGTCTGAGCCAAGCACATCAACCTCTGACTGCAACGTCTGCGTACTCGTTGATAATACGACAATCACCGAACGGGCAAAGGCATCGGTGACTTGCGTATTAGTGACTATCGCATCAATCTCTGATTGCAAGAAGCCGGTGCTGGTTGCCAGTGCTTGACAACATGATTCTGCAAATGCTTGAAGGGAAGCAGTGCTGGTACCAAGCAGATTAATTTCTGATTGCTGGATGGCTAGATCGGTCAGCACCTCGCTTGCAAAAACACCAAAGAGCGATACATCCATATTTACCAGATCGATTTCACTTTGTAACTGCGCGGTCACCGTATTTAACACCGTCAACTCAAATGCCAACAGCTGATTTGTTTGGTTAATTTGTTGCTGCAATATCATATCTTCTAAATTCAGGGCGGTACAGCAGGATTGAGCAAATGCCTGCGTATCTGCTTGGCTCTGATTGAGGGCATCTATTTCGGATTGCAGGAATGCGGTATTCGTTTGCAACGCATTAAGCTGCGACTGTAGATTAGCAGTACTCGTATTGAGAGCATTAATTTGTGATTCCAATGCTGTCGGCGTTATTGCATTAATTTCCATCTGCAGGAATCCAGTACTGGTTGACAAAGCTTCACAGCATGACTGCGCAAAGTTAAAGATATTGGTTGTGCTCGTATCCAGTACAACAAACTGTGATTGAATAAGCGCCGTATTAGTTGCCAATGCAGTAACCTCTGAGGCAAGTGCATCAATTTCCGACTGCAACGTCTGCGTACTCGTTGATAATACGACAATCACCGAACGGGCAACGGCATCGGTGACTTGTGTTGCGGTCAGAATCGCATCAATCTCTGATTGCAAGAGACCGGTGCTGGTTGCCAGTGCTTCACAACATGATTCTGCAAATGCTTGAATAGAAGCGGTGCTAGTACCAAGCACGCTTACCTCAGACCCTAAGATAGCTAATTCAGTAAGTACCTCGCTTGCAAAAATGCCAAAGAGCGACACATCCATATTTACTACGTCAATCTCACTTTGTAACTGTGCAGTTACCGTATTAATCACACTCAATTCAAATGCAAGGAGCTGATTTACTTGATTAATTTGCTGCTGCAGTATCATATCTTCTAAATTCAATGCTGCACAGCATGATTGGGCAAACGCTTGCGTATCCGCCTGGCTGGCATTGAGCGCATCTATTTCTGATTGCAAGAAGGCCGTATCGCTAAACAATACGTTAATTTGTGATTGCAAGTTGGCAGTACTCGTATTGAGCGCGTTAATTTGTGATTCCAGCCCCGTCGGCGTTATTGCATTGATTTCCATCTGCAGGAATCCAGTACTGGTTGCCAGCGCATTACAACAGGACTGTTGCGAATTAAAGATATTGGTTGTGCTCGTATTGAGCGCATTAATCTCTGATTGCAAAAAAATAGTAGCTGTATTAAGCACGCTAATTTGCGATTGATTGAACGCAGTAGCCGTGCCCAGCACATTGATTTGCGATTGTAAAAAGCCGGTACTTGTAGAAAGCGCGGCACAACATGATTGCGCGAATGCTTGTATTGCGGTGGTGCTTGTATTAAGGGCATCAATTTCTGATTGTAGGAAACCGGTGCTTGAAATAAGCTGATTTGCAAAAATGTTAAATAGTGACACCTCGATATTAACAAAGTCTATTTCGCTTTGTAATTGTGCCGTTACCGTATTTAATACATCTGACTCAGACATCACAATAGCGGTCAGGAAACTCACTTCTTGCTGCAATGCCGTCGTACTGGTAGTTAATGCGTCAATTTCCGATTGCAGCAAGCCAGTATTCGTGCCCAGCACATTGATCTGCGACTGCAAGAAACCAGTGCTCGTTGCCAGCGCACTGCAACACGACTGTGCAAAGTTGAAGATATTGGTTGTACTCGTATTGAGCGCAGAAATCTCACTTTGCAGAAATACCGTTGTGGTACCAAGGACAGTAATTTGCGATCGAAGTTTAGCAGTGCTGGTGCCCAGTACATTAATTTGTGATTGCAAGAACCCAGTACTCGTATTCAACGCAGAGATTTCGCTTTGCAAGAAGATGGTCGTGGTACCCAGCACATTAACTTGTGACTGCAAGAATCCGCTATTAGTACCCAACACATTTATCTGCGACTGCAAGAATCCAGTACTCGTACCCAACATGTTAATTTGTGACTGCAGCCCACCAGTGCTTGTTGAAAGTGCTGCACAACAAGACATAGCAAATGCTTGGATTGCGGTGGTACTCGTATTTAACGCGTCAATTTCCGATTGCAAGAATTCACTACTCGTGCCTAATTCATCTATTTGCGATTGCAACTCACCAGTGCTTGTACTCAGCGCAGCGCAACATGACATTGCAAATTCCGCAATAGCCGTTGTACTCGTATTTAACGCGTCAATTTCTGACTGCACAAATGCCGTATTCGTACCTAACTGATTTATTTGCGATTGCAATGCACCAGTACTGGTGCTGAGCGCGGCACAACATGACATGGCAAATGCCTGAATTTGCGTGGTACTCGTATTTAACGCATCTACTTCTGATTGCAGGAATACGGTGGCGGTACTCAGTACCTGTACAACCGAACGAGCAAAAGTATCAAGAGACCCCGTACCTGTTTCTATCAAATTAATTTGAGATTGAAGGGACTGGGTTGCCGTGCTCAGTATATCAATTTCCGATTGCAGCGACTGCGTGCTGGTATTCAATATCGCTATCACCGATCGAGAGAAGAAGTCGATGGCACCGGTGCCCGTTTCTATTAAATTAATTTGGGACTGCAGTGATTGGGTTGAAGTGCCAAGAACATTAATTTGTGATTGTAGCAAGTCTGTACTCGTGCCTAGCACATCAATTTCTGAATCTAAGGCCCCGGTACTCGTTGCTAGCGCGTTACAGCATGACTGCTGTAGGTTAAAGATATTAGTCGTACTCGTATTCAACGCAGAAATCTCACTTTGCAGAAACACCGTTGCGGTACTCAATACATTAATTTGCGATTGAAGCCTAGCAGAGCTGGTACCCAATACATTAATCTGCGATTGCAAGAATCCAGTACTAGTAATCAGAGCAGAAGCCTCCGATTGCAAGAATCTGGTAGCAGTGCCCAACACATTGATTTGTGACTGCAGGAATCCGGTATTGGTATTCAATACATTTATTTCCGATTGCAAGAATGCCGTGCTTGTACCAAGTACACTTATCAGAGATGCATTTAAGGCCGTACTGGTACCCAACACATTAATTTGCGACTGCAACTCACCAGTGCTTGTTGAAAGTGCTTGACAACATGACATTGCAAATGCCGCAATAGCCGTTGTACTCGTATTCAACGCATCGATTTCTGACTGCAACAACTCGCTACTCGACGCTAATTCATCTATTTGTGATTGTAGCTCACCTGTGCTGGTGCTGAGTGCCGCACAACAGGACATAGCAAATGCCGCAATAGCCGTTGTGCTCGTATTTAATGCGTCAACTTCCGATTGTAGGAAAGCGGTTGAAGTACCTAAAACATTAATCTGTGATTGAGTTTTTGCTGTAGAAGTACCCAGCACATTTATCTGCGACTGCAAGAAGCCAGTACTGGTACCTAAAATATTTATCTGTGACTGCAAGAATCCAGTGCTTGTGCTCAGAGCGCTCGTTTGTGATTGAAGTTTAGCGGTACTCGTACCCAGCACATTGATTTGCGACTGCAAGAATCCGGTATTGGTATTCAATACATTAATCTCTGATTGCAGAAATGCGGTACTCGTACCAAGAACGCTGATTATTGATGCATTTAAGGCGGTGCTTGTGCCCAACATATTAATCTGAGACTGCAAGAAACCAGTATTGGTATCTAAAACATTAATCTGTGATTGCAGGAATCCAGTACTCGTTTCGAGCGCATCAATGTCTGAATCTAACATACCAGTACTAGTTGCAAGTGCATTACAGCATGATTGCGCGAAATTAAAGATATTAGTCGTACTCGTATTAAGTGCATCAACTTCTGATTGCAGGAATGCTGTACTCGTACCAAGCACATTCACCTGTGATAAGAGAGATATCGTACCGGTGCTCAACACATTAATCTGAGACTGCAAGCTCGTCGTACTCGTATTGAGCTGATTTGAAACTATAGCAATTGTATTGTTAACTAAGTTTATTTCTGTCTGTAGCACTTGCACCGTCGTGTTAAGTACCCCAACTTGCGATTCTATAGTGGCAGTAGCCGTCCCTAATACTGCTATTTGCGATTCAACAAAACTAGCATTAAAGCCGGTACTCGTTATCAACGCACTAATCTCACTCTGCAGAAATACGGTAGTAGTACCAAGAATATTAATCTGTGATTGCAGTGATATTTCACTGATAGCTCCCGAGTTGATTTGTGCTTGTAAGAACCCGGTGCTCGTTGCCAGTGCATTGCAACATGACTGCGCAAAATTAAAGATATTAGTTGTACTCGTATTGAGTGCACTAATCTCACTCTGCAAGAAGCCGGTATTGGTATCCAATACGTTAATCTGGCTTTGCAAGGATGTCGTACTCGTATTAAGCTGATTTGTTACTATCGCAAGTGACGTGTTAACTAAGTTTATTTCTGTCTGCAAAACTGCAGCAGTAGAATTGAGCACCCCAATCTGCGATTGATTGTTTGCGGTACCGGATGCCAGCACTGCTATTTGCGATTCCACAAAGCTAACATTAAAGCCTGTGCTGGTTATCAGAGCATTAACCTCACTCTGTAAGAATGCAGTACTCGTACCCAGCACATTGATTTGCGACTGCAAGAAGCCGGTATTCGTATCAAGCACATTGATTTGTGATTGTAAGAATCCGGTGCTCGTTGCTAACGCGTTGCAACACGATTGTTGCAAGTTGAAGATATTGGTCGTACTCGTATTGAGCGCATTAATCTCTGATTGCAAGAAGCCGGTATTTGTATCCAATACGTTAATCTGACTTTGTAAGCTCGTTGTACTCGTATTCAGCTGGCCTGTTACTATTGCAAGTGACGTGTTAACTAAGTTTATTTCTGTCTGCAAGACTCCGGCCGTGGAATTGAGCACTCCAATTTGCGATTGATTGTTTGCAGTACCGGATGCCAACACGGCTATCTGCGATTCTATAAAGCTAAAGTTAGCACTGCTACTCGTCGCAAGACTGTTTATTTCACTCTGCAGGAATGCAGTGCTGGTACCCAATACATTAATCTGCGATTGCAAGAAACCGGTATTCGTATCAAGCACATTGATTTGTGATTGTAAGAATCCGGTGCTGGTCGCCAGCGCATTACAACATGATTGTTCAAAATTAAAAATATTGGTTGTACTCGTATTCAACGCAGAAATTTCACTTTGCAGGAAGCCAGTGTTAGTATTCAATACGTTAATCTGACTTTGTAAACTCGTCGTACTCGTATTCAGCTGGCCAGAGACAATACCGATAGTAACGTTGGCCAAATTAATCTCAGTTTGTAAAACTTGTACTGTAGTATTTAAAACATTAATCTGCGATTGCAGTCCCGCAGCACTATTGGCGGTAGCGGTACCCAATGCGCTAATTTGCGATTGTAAGAAGCCCGTGCTTGTTGCCAACGCATTGCAGCATGATTGCTGTAGGTTAAATATGTTGGTCGTACTCGTATTCAACGCAGAGATTTCACTTTGCAGGAATACCGTAGCCGTACTCAACATATTCACAATATTGGTCAAACTCGATGTATCCGTATTAATCGCACTAATTTGTGATTGCAAGAAGCCAGTACTTGTTGCCAGCGCATTGCAGCATGACTGCTGTAGGTTAAATATGTTGGTCGTACTCGTATTCAACGCAGAGATTTCACTTTGCAGGAATGCCGTAGCCGTACTCAACATATTCACAATGTTGGTCAAACTCGATGTATCCGTATTAATCGCACTAATTTGTGATTGCAAGAAGCCAGTGCTGGTTGCCAGCGCATTGCAACATGATTGTTGTAAGTTAAATATGTTAGTTGTACTCGTATTCAACGCAGAAATCTCACTCTGTAAGAATACGGTACTCGTACCAAGAACACCTATCAGTGAGGCATTAAGCGCACTGCTGGTACCCAACACACTAATTTGCGATTGCAAGAAGCCAGTACTGGTCGCCAACGCATTGCAACATGACTGTTGCAAGTTAAAGATGTTGGTTGTACTCGTGTTCAGCGCAGAGATCTCACTCTGCAGGAATATTGTCGCCGTACCCAGCACATTATCTTGCGATTGTAAACTAGCAGTGCTCGTACCTAACACGTTAATCTGCGATTGCAAGCCAGCAGTGCTACTGGCGGTAGCGGTACCCAATGCGCTAATTTGCGATTGCAAGAAACCAGTGCTCGTGGCCAGCGCATTACAACATGACTGTTGTAGGTTAAAGATGTTAGTCGTGCTCGTGTTCAACGCAGAGATTTCACTTTGCAGGAACACGGTAGCCGTACTCAACATATTCACGATATTGGTCAAACTCGATGTATCGGTGTTAATCGCACTAATCTGAGATTGCAAGAAACCAGTACTGGTTGCCAGGGCATTGCAACACGACTGTTGTAAGTTGAATATGTTGGTGGTACTCGTATTCAATGCAGAAATCTCACTCTGTAAGAACACCGTAGTGGTGCCTAATACGTTAATCTGCGATTGTAAAGAAGCAGTACTATTAGCAGTAGCTGTGCCCAATGCACTAATTTGCGATTGCAGGAAGCCAGTGCTGGTTGCCAGAGCATTGCAGCATGACTGCTGTAAATTAAAGATGTTGGTCGTGCTCGTATTCAATGCAGAGATCTCACTCTGCAAGAACACCGTTGTGGTGTCCAATACATTAATCTGCGACTGCAAGAAACCGGTGCTGGTGATCAGCGCATTGACCTGCGATTGCAAAGTAGCGGTATTCGTGACTAGTGAACTTACTTCTGTCTGTAGGAAAGCAGTACTTGAGCTTAATAGTTCAAACCCACCGATATATTTTATGGTACCCGTATTGAGTAGCGTCAAACTCGGAGTCGACGCAAAAGAAATATTTCCAAAAGCAGCGGCGCCGGCGGTGTCCTTCCATAACGTCACACCATCCACTGTCATGGTAGCATTTTGGCTGAGTAACCAGGTATTACCTTTAATAACCGCGGTGGCTGGTCCCTTAACAGAAAAACCACCAACCGTAGACGTAAGGTTACCGTCTAAATCGAGTGTTGCGTTTGTCAGCACCAGCGTTGAGTTTGCTCCTTGAAAAACAATTTTGCCATCAGCGTCACTCAAACCTTTTACTATAATATTGTTCAATTGAAGTGATGCAGTCGGCTGTAAAATAATTGAACCGCCACCAGACAAATCAAGCACATTACCATGCCCATCAATGCTGCCAATACCTTGGAAGGTGAATGATCCCAGCAAATTCATATTCGCTCTTAAGGCAAGATGCGACAAAGATCCCCACGTGAGGCTGTTTGTCCATGTTTGCATCACATCACCAGTAATGACCTCGCGACTATTACCAAAAATCGTACCGTTACCCTGTATTTGAGCATTATCGGCAAGATACAAGTCACTCGTGAGCACCAGCGTACTATTATTCAGCAGAATATTTTTATTCACCGAACTTTGAAGCGCCACCGTCAGCGTAGTATTTGCATCAGCTAAAATAATATTGTTAGCAAATATCGGCTGACCAGAAAGAAGATTATTTGCTCCACTGACCTGCACTGTTTGCAAAACCTGACCCGGCACTGCCCGCACCGAGCTGTTACCGGTCAATAAAAGATTTGATGCCGTGGGATCAAACACCGCAGACATACGCAGCTGATTGCCGGTGTCTTCTAAAAGACCATCGATAAAAGTTATTTGGGATCCGGTTACCGTTGAACCGGATAGCTTAGCAAGCGTACCCGTAAAGTTATTGATAGGTTGATTGACCGAGAATGTAGCGCCGGAAGAGACGTTAAGCGCCGAGTATCTACTATCAAAAAATAAAGACTGCACGCCAAACAGAGTTGAATTTGCTGCAACAGCTAGTAAAAGGTAGCTTAATACCCACAACTTCATCTTTTGCATAAGGGGCTTTACTCTCTTTTATACATTACCCGACATTGATCACTTGTTAGGCTCTACTTAATTTCAATTTAAAAAATCAAATATTGTTATATAAGAAAAAACCGTTTGTTAAGAAAAGATTTGCTGCTGGTAAAAGTCGAATGATGAAATCATTACCAACACTGGCACCATCACCAAAGGTAATACCCGTACCCGACGTTGTTCCTACGCTAAACAACGTTGAGCTGCCATCTACTAACATCTTTCCTTTAAGTAGATTTATGCCGGCCGCAGCGGTAGCAAAAATAGCATTATTAAGATAGAGCTGTGACGTTGTGTCAGTAAACAGCAAGGCCGTTCGTATACCCGTCGTTGGCTGATAACTAAAGGTAACGCTGTCATCGAGCGTAAGGACTGCATTACTTGAGATAATACTTTGCTGCGTACTACTATAGATAAATGAGTGAGTCGGACCAGACAGAAGCAATTGATTAAAGACGTTAAACCGACCATTGGTGAAGGTATAATCACCATCCATCACTAATTGCGTATTCTGGAATGACATCGTACCGATATTGTCAAGACATAATAGTTGGCCAGTATGCACGCCACGTATGACTATATTTTCAAAGAATACGCCCGAATTTTTATCAACAATAAGAGACCCGCCCGAATTAATCGTTAAAATATTACCGCGTCCATTAACTAAATTATTACCACTAAATTTAAGGCATGACCCTGGATTGATCGTAAGGTCTTCATTAAGTACCAAATTGGCATTGTTAAGTTGAAAGCACGTACCGGTCAATAGCATGGTTGTTGAAAGTTCAACACGATGCCCAACCGCGTTGATAGTACCGGTAGCTGCAAATGAAGTTAAATTTTCAAGATAGAGATCTTTGTTAAGCAGAAGTACTCCACCATTTAAATTGACATTACCGGATATTGGAAAGAAGCAATCAAAGGTCGCGGTTACCGCCATACTGGATAAAAGAATACCGCCATCGAGTGCAACAAAACCGGCAATGTAATCGCCATTATTGAGGAGTTGCTGCGTGGCAATACGTGAGGGAGCAGTGTTAGATCCAATAGTAGCAGCTTTGACTACGACAAATACTACTAATGGCACTGCAGCTATTAACATTATATAGATATTTTTTGCCATGCTTCATCTTGAAAAATTTACTAATCCTCTTTTCTCGCTTTAGGCTAAGGACTAGCTAACCACTAGGAATTTGTCAACAGTTCTATAAAAGAGATCGCATAGGAAATCATTATTTACTCTTATCAATGTAACGCCAACTCAGGGTAAAATAAATTATCATTTCTACTTTCACTGCCTCATCGATTTGTACGTCTCCACCGTCATCCTTGCGCAAGCGAGGACCCAGTTTAATTATTATTTTTTGGCATTCATCAAAGGATCATAATCAGAAAAAGAAATGAATTTTTACGCTAGTTATGAATAAGGTTTTGCGCATTAATAGCTTCAAAACTGGGTCCTCGCTTGCGCAAGGATGACGATGGGGAAGGTATTCTCAATGGGTTCTAAATAATCTCCCATCCCTCCGATTATCATTACTCGCTCAACTCTTGTCCCGAATTGGCATTATTCATCCTCACCCAATCTCAAATATTATTGTCTTGGAAAAAACCTTTATTCATAAAAAGATTTGCAGCCGGCTGTCCACGGATAATAAAATCATTACTCGCTGTTGTACCATCACCAAATGCCATGCTCGTACCTGATGTTTGACCTTGATTAAATAATGACGAGCTACCATCCACTACCATCTTTCCAGTAAGCAGGGATATGCCTGAAGCGCCTGCAGCAAGAATTGCATTATTCAGCGTTAATTCAGCAGTGTTGTTTACAAATAGCAGCGCATTACGCGCACCGTTTGTTGGTTGATAACTAAAGGTAACATTAGCATCCAACATCAATAATGCATTGTTCCAAATAATGCTTTGCGCGGTACTGGTATAAATAAATGAATTACCTGGGCCACTTATGAGCAGTTGATTAAAAACATCAAAGCGCCCCGTACTAAACGTAAAGTCGCCATCCAAAATAATTTGTGCATTTTGAAATGACATGGTACCAACATTATCAAGACATATGAGCTGTCCTGTAGAAACACCACTAATAACGAGATTTTCAAATAATACGGAGGCACCGGTATCTATGACTATCGATGCTCCCGACCCAACCGTAAGAATATTGCCACGACCATTTACCGTTGTTACCCCACTCAGCTTTAGGCAAATATCTTGTAAGGTCAGATCACTGTTAAGAGTAAAATTTACATTCCGCAGAGTCGAACACGTACCAGTCAACACGAGTGACGTCAAATCATAAGCAGATAGTACGTTGGTGTTGTCCGCTTCTGCTACATAATTACCATTTGGTGCCCAGCTGACTGCTTGCACCCCATTGGCTGTTATGGTGCTAAAGGTACTCACCAAAGAAAATTGCGACGTAGTAGAATTAAAAGAGTACGTGTCAAACGTATCAATACCACTTTGCACACCCCAGCCAACGGCTAAGCAGGTGCCATTCGGATTCCATGCAAGTGACTGCACTGGCGCACCAATGCTTGGTATAGAACCAGCCGTAATTTGAGTAAGTGCACCAGCGGTATGCTGGTACAATTGCACCCCATTACCCGATGTGGTATTAAGCCCAGCTACCAGTAGGCTCGCTATAGTCGGATGCCACGCAACGGCCAATACATTAAAACCAGTCGTAGCAGCTGATTCTGGAGTAAGCGTTCCTGGGGTAAGTTGAGCAACAGCAACCTCATTACCAACCGTAGTAGTGTTAGCACCTATCGCTATAAACGTATTGGTGATATCCCAACTGATTGCCCCCTTTTCTACAAATCTCGTACCAATGCCGGGTTGCGTGAGATTAATGGTGGCAGCTTGTGAAGTGATAACACCGCTACTATTGACATTGTAAACGGCAAGGAAAGGAGTTTGTAAGAATGCTCCCGCCGTACCAACTGCAAGTGCAGTACCTGTTGAATTCCAACTAACCGCAGTCGCATCTTGCGAAAAACTTGCTACACTTGACAGAGTAGTAATCGTATTAGTTGCAGGAACATAGCTGAACGTAAGTAGTTGCGATGTTGCGCCAAGTGAATTAGCTTGTGCTACCGCAAACACATATTGTGCCGGATGCCAGTCGACAGAATTAATTGCCGAAAGACCAAGTCCACCATCGCTACCCGTTCCTCGCGCTGCAAGTTGTTGACCATCAAAATGGTATACAAAAAGCACGGTAGAAGATACCGTAGCAGTACTTCCTGCAAGCAGATATTGACTATCCCATGACCAGTCAACCGTTTCAATTGCCAGGGTACCCGGCTGCACGGAAGTAATAAACGTCAATCCACAGCTGGACAAAAGGCTGGTCGGAAATGGCAATGTACTTAATGGTGAAATTTCAAGCCGGTGATTAAAACCGTTAATAGTTCCAGCCGACATAAACGAATTTACATTTTCTAAATATAAATCTTCATGCAATACCAGCGTACCGCCATCTAATGCAACATTACCCGATACCGGGAAAAAAGAATTATACGTTGCCGACACCGTGTAACTTACCAGTTTAAAACCAGCATCAAGCGCGGCAAATCCGGCAATAATATCAGTATTATTAAGTATCTGTTGCGCTGCAAAACGTTGACATGCTGAATCTGAACCAATAGTGGCGGTACGCACGTTTTGCGTACCGCCTAATATCAACAAAAGAGCGGTGCAGTATAGTACCCTTATCCGTGAAAAACGAATAGTTTGCATATACTGCACCTAAAACCTATCTGGTTAAATTGCCGGTGGTGTTCGTGTTGTTGCATCACTATTGAAGATGGTAAACACGCGACCCAGGAAATCTATACCTCTGAGCAAATCTTGCGCAAAGCCAGTGACACTACTATCGTAGAACAGATCATGATCACCTTGGAACAACGGTATAACTGAACCATCACGCAATGGACCGAACGCCGCGAGTCTGGTCGCCTGACTTTGCTGTGGACGTGTACCGAGCTGTACCAAGATAACTGCATCAGGCCGTGCAAGCACGTTATTTTGCAACAGATACGTATGTTGCATAAACATGTTCAGCATTGGCCTGTTAATGGCAAAATGTTGATCTTGTAATACTAACGTACTGTCTACTATTACCTCGCCGGTGATTGTATTAAATTGCTTGAATTCAAAGTCACCACTGCCTTCTACAAAGCCAGTTAAGTTATCAAAGTCAACCGATGGCCCGAACGGATCAGCCGGACTGTTCGTGAAGTTTGGCGCGATGCGCAGCAGGCCGCACAAGCTCGGATCAACTTTGCGTATTTCAAGGCTTGAACCATTCGTAAAGTGCAGTGTTCTGATGATAGCTGCTTGGTTGACACCAGCAATTACCCCAAAGCCATCAAGCATACCCATTTCAACAATACCTTGCTGAATGCTGAGTGCACTATGATTATCAAACACGATATCGAACGTACCAAGTATGAAACTGACCAATGCTATCGGCGAACTCAAGACAAGCATACTATCTGCATCAAAGGTTAACGTCAGTTCATTGAGCGGATCTGCACCAAATACTACCTGTGATGCCTCATCTAATGTTAAGCGTGCATCTCGATGGAGAATTATACTACCCGCACCGGTGGTTGGTCCTACTGACGAGGTACTAACAATGTCACCAAAGGTCACCAACGCATCAAAGTCTACTTGCAGGCGTGCACCATCTTGTGCAATCAATTGCGGCCAATCTGTGTGCGCCTCATCAAATGGTGTTCCTTGGAAGTCAAATATTACGTCATCGCGCAGCAGCACTATACCATCACCTTCGAATATCACGCGTTCACATTTAGCTAACGGTACCACACCACCGTTACCGTATATGGTTGGATCAAATATCAATGTTGGTATTTGGTTGCAGACATAGCACGGATCAAACTTGAATATCACCGTTTCATTGGCCCCTGGCAGCATACCAATCGTAAAGTTAACTGAACCGGTCACTATGATGGTACACGCATTCAAGAAGCCAGTTTCTGTTTCAATCAGATCTATTTGTGACTGTAAGGACGCAGTACTTGCACCGAGTACATCTATTTCCGATTGCAGTGTTGCACAACATGATTCAGTAAGATTAAGAAGGAATGTGGTACTCGTACTCAGCACATTGATTTCTGATTGTAGGAACGCCGTGCTTGAGCTCAATATATTCACAATGCCAGTCAAACTTGTTGTATCCGTGTTGATCGCACTAATTTGCGATTGCAAGAAGCCGGTACTGGTTGCCAATGCGTTACAACATGATTGCTGTAAGTTGAAGATATTGGTTGTACTCGTATTGAGCGCGTTGATCTCTGATTGCAGGAACGCCGTAGTGGTATCCAATACCGTGATTTCTGATTGCAGGAACATGGTCTCCATCGTCAAGATGCTGCAGCATGACTGTGCAAAGTTGAAGATATTAGTCGTACTTGTATTGAGCGCGTCAATCTCCGACTGCAAGAATGCGGTATCAGTATTAAGTACATTTATCTCTGACTGCAGGAACATGGTCTCCATCGTCAAGATGCTGCAGCACGATTGAGCAAAGTTAAAGATATTAGTCGTACTCGTATTGAGCGCATCAATTTCCGATTGCAGGAATGCGGTATTAGTATCAATTGCATCTATCTCTGACTGCAATAATCCAGTGCTGGTTGCTAACGCATTGCAGCACGATTGCTGCAAGTTGAAGATATTAGTCGTACTCGTATTCAATGCATCGATTTCTGACTGCAAGAATGCGGTACTCGAACCCAATATATTCACAATGCCCGTCAGACTTGTCGTATCCGTATTAATAGCACTAATCTGCGATTGCAAGAACCCTGTACTGGTTGCTAATGCATTGCAACATGATTGTTGCAAGTTGAAGATATTAGTCGTACTCGTGTTGAGCGCATCGATTTCCGATTGCAGGAATGCGGTACTTGAGCCCAATATATTTATGATACTGGTCAGATTGGTTGTATCGGTGTTAATCGCGCTAATTTGCGATTGCAAGAAGCCGGTGCTGGTTGCCAGCGCATTGCAGCATGATTGTTGTAAGTTGAAGATATTGGTGGTACTCGTGTTGAGCGCATCGATTTCTGATTGTAAGAACGCGGTACTCGAATCAAGCACGGTAATTTGTGACTGTAGGAAGCCTGTGCTGGTTGCCAGCGCATTGCAACATGATTGCTGTAAGTTGAAGATGTTGGTGGTACTCGTGTTGAGCGCATCGATTTCCGATTGCAGGAACGCTGTGCTTGTACCTAACACATTTACAATGCTCGATAAGTTACCAGTATTAGTTATAAGTACATTAATTTCTGATTGCAGGAAGGCGGTGCTTGAACCCAACACTTCGCAGCAACCCATATATTTGATAGTTCCGGTATTTAACATGGTTGCATTTGCAGCAGAGCCAAACGTTACGTCACCCCATTGACCAAATGGTGTTCCGGCAGGATCTTTCCAAAGCGTCACACCATCAACGGTGATATTGCCATTTTGATTTACGACCCAATTATTATTTTTCAAGACCACTGTCGACGGCGCTTT
>Ga0206953_1116_pt1 | contig 14513 bp, 6 predicted proteins | sample Alteio_BWOrgHeat_36_FD_152977 | JGI IMG/M metagenome (GOLD analysis project Ga0206953, IMG submission 152977) | Enriched cells from forest soil in Barre Woods Harvard Forest LTER site, Petersham, Massachusetts, United States -... | ecosystem: Environmental > Terrestrial > Soil > Temperate forest > O...
TTGCACTTTCAAGAGTCTTAAGTGTAGCAAGGGTTGTCTCTACAAAACTATTATATTTATTAGCAATATCTGCCACTTGCTGAGCAAGAGTACATTGTGCATCAAGAACTTTTTCACAAAGCCGGCCAAATTGCTGGGCAAGTTGGCAACACTCGTCGGCCAATAGTGATTGTGTAGCGGTCGATTGCTGCAAAGATTGTTGCAAAAGAGCATTACAAAGATTGTTTATTTGTGCCGACAAACATATTGACGATTGTCTGGCGTTTTGCGCGATATTCTGCTCAATATCAGCCTTAATGGCCCCTATCTGAGCAAACCGTTCAGCCTGTATTTGCAGTACCGTATCAAACGATGCGGTCAGAATCGCCACAGCACTATTAATACCAGATTGGATTGTTGCCAGTACGCATTCGCATTCTGCAAAATGCTCCGTCAATCCTGCACGCAGATTGGCCGATAACAAAATAATAGCATTTGATAAATCAGTTTGAAATTGGGCACAACAGGTAATCAACTCATTTCTGTATACCACTTGATAAGCACCATTGGTAGAAAAATACTGGGTAAGCTTGTTGGTTACCGTTTCTATAAAGTGATTAATTATCTGAGCACTGCAGGTAAGTGCATCGGCAAATTTTGCTTTATGTGCCTCTGTCTTTTTGAGTAAGGTAGAAAGCTCGTCGCTCAAATAGCACACTTGCTCTTCATACACCGCATATCTTTTAGACACAAGCGTATCGCAGACATCTATAATGTTTTTTTTGATAAATCCGCACTTATCTCGACATGAACTGCCGGATCGACATCTGTTGCAAATACTTTCTCTGTTGCTCACCTGAGCGTCAAAGAAATGATAGCGCAAGAGCTCGCTACCCTCATCGGTCAATGGCTTAAACAAAGAATCAATCTTCTGTTTTAATCCATCACATACAAGCACCCTCTTGGCCTGTAGCTGCTCTTTGAAATGCTTGAAAATGTCTCTGGTAAATAATGCCATATCAACGCTTTTTTCTTGCAAATAATCATCAAGCCATTGGCTATCATCCTGATCAAGCAGGGTAAATAAAGACCTATGAACCCGTACCACAAGATCATTCAAGTTCTCCTGAAATTGTTCGAGCTGTCCCTTACTCACTTGATGATATTGATCAAATAATTCCTGTATTTGAAACTGGTACTGGTCAGTGAATAACGAATTTTCAGGACTTTTTATCAAGATCTGCTCATTGATATGAGCTAAAACAGCGGTACATTTTGCTTCCACACATTCAATTAATTGGTTCAGCGTTGATTGCATAGAGAGCTGATGGGACTGAGAGGTATTTTTGAACGTTTCTAACTGCTCATCAAGAATCACCTGTTGTCGCGTAAACTCCTCGTGCATGCTCTGACAAAGTTTTTGCATACATTCGCCTACTTCATCAGTTATTTGGCACATCATCTGCTCTAAAGGTAACGTGGATAGATGCTCTTCTTGAACAATCATTCCTACCTTACTAAGCAAAATATTCAATTGATCAAACTCATCCTGAGATTGATCAATTTCGTCTATGTGAGATTGCTCGCCAAATTCTGAACCAGACAATCGCACTGTTGCAACTTCCTGCTTATAATTGCGCAAATCGCGGCAAATCATATCAAGGGAATGTTCCATGCCAATCAAAAACCCGACCATCTGATGTAAATCCTGATCAGGCATCATAGTCGTATTAGTCGCACGCAATGGAATGATGAGCAAGCTGATTACCGCTACACTGGTAGTTAACCGTTTGAGCATGCACCATTCCTTTTTTAAGCAAGGGCCGCAAACGCTGCTATAATCGCTATAGCTGCTAACAATGCAGGATTTGTAAGAGCTGTTACCACCCCTGCCAATGTTGGATCTGCTTCAACAGTTGCAATTGCCCCTTGGAACCCTAAGAATGCTAATCCTGCCAGAACCACACCAAATGGACCATATTTTAAGGTTAAGTAACCAAGTTGCATTGTAGCAACTAAACCATCCAGCTCATCAAGACCCATTAAAGCTTGTGTAAGTCCCGAATCGACAGCGGCAATTTTTGCAAGCAACGGCTCTGCTAAATTGAGCAATGCAAAGCTTACATCTGTTTCTACTTTGCTAAATTTCTGGCATATAAAATCCACTTCTGATACTGCAAGCGCTTCTAGATGAGCATTTGTCTGACAGAACAAACTATTACGAGCTGCGAGTTGCACCAGCAAGTCTGATAAGTCTTGACTAAAGAGGCCACCTATATCTTGCTGAAATTCGTTAACTTCTTGGAAAAGCTGAGAATTAATATTTGAAAGTTCACTAAATACGTTGGCCACCTGTTGTTCTATCGTTACCCCTATATCTGTTTGTAACCCAGAAACCTTTGATGAGATTTGTGCACCGAATGCATCTAAGGTTGCACTAAGGGCTGCGAATTCTTCAGAAAGCAAACTGCACAGATCGAGCTCTATACAGCAGGCTTTAGATCTTAATCCACCACTTTGAATTGACAGATCAGTTTCAGCCCCAACAATCTTGGCGCAAATTTGATTTATTATTTGCGTTTGAAAATCAGATGTTTGCCCTATTATTGCGTTTCTTTGTACTATTTGATCTCTTTCAAGTCCTGAGAGCTTAAGGCATACTTGCCCAACCAATTGTCCTTCTATGCGTCTTAACAAATGCAGCACCTCACTATTGCTTACGCACAATGCTTTATCAAGCCGTGATAAACGATTATTAATAGTGGCATACTGACCAGCCAATTGAGAACGCAAAATCTCAAGCTGCTCACTGGTTTCGCCTATAGCAACTCTTTGTAAGCACCCTAACTGATTAATTCGTGGGTACAGCTGCTCATTTAAACCACGATTAAGATCTTCATACTGCTCATTGATATCTGCCAACAAATTAGCTTGCACCTTGCCTATATGCGCACAACCATTACAACCAAAACAGGTTATTTGGCGTAACAAACCTTGCTGGGCTTCTTCTATGGTCGCAATAAGCGCTGTTAAACCGGCTGCTAAATCTTTTTGCAGAACTTTGCCTGACTGCGCTATGTTGCCCTGTACCACAATCAACGCCTCAATAAGTGAAGTGTCCTGTTTGCCACACGTTTTTTGAACAGATTGCATAGTATTGCATACATTTGCTTGATTACGAATAAGGCCGGCAGTCAGAGCACCAAAGTCTTTAGTTAACGTTTTACTAATCTTTTCCCCAATTTCCTTAATCTCGAACGGTATTTTTTCACCAGCATTTATTTGTGTGATAACTTGCAATGCTAACTGCCCCAATAAACTTTCAGTCGCCTGTTGAGCCTGGACAACCTGACCCACTGCTAAGCCAAGCTGATCTTGAATGCTGTGCTCAATATCGTTTACTACCGCATCCGTTTGGCTAAATCCAACCGCCATTGTTTCAATAACCGAACCTACTAATGCCGTGATGACATTTGCACTATTATTTTGTGCGGTTTCTATACAAGAGGATGATTGTTGAAACTGTTGCTCAAATTGTCCGGCCGCCAAAATGATAGCAGCATCATCAAGAGATGCCTCTGTATTTATCTGATTAGTAAGCCCGTTGAGGCTTTGCTGCAGCTCTTGCGTCAAAGTGGTAGTCAATGTCTCAAGTTGTGATATAAGAGCACCTATCAATAGGCCCCGCTCTACCACATCATTTTCAATAAGATTGATTTTTGAAGAAAAAATTTGTGCTTGGGCACTCAATTGGCTATTGATTAAGTCAATTATTTCCTGAATAAGTCCTCTATCAAAATCTCCCACCTGTTGTGACAACGTACGAAGCTGATTATCGATCACAAAAATAGCGTTGAATAAGTCAGAAAAAGCACTTTTTACTGAGCATGGGCCTTGACAACATGACCTGACAACAGGGGATCGCGAACGTTGTGAATTATTTATACAGGCAAGCACATCAGCAATTCTATCAATAGATAGAGCGCGGTCATTACACCTGACTAAATTAACTGAAAATAGCGCAAGGAAACTTAGGATCAGATTGACCGATATGCTCCTCTTCATTTCGTTATCTCCTTGCCGACAATAAAACGTAATTATCTACCCCGTTAGATCATAGCAACGTCGCCAGCTGCAATAGCACCAAAGGCAGCATTAGCTATCGTAATAAGCAGATTTAGATTGTTAATCTGCGTAATCAACGCATCAAGACGCGATTGAATATGATCAGATTCTGATCCTATAAACTCAACTAACGAGGCATCTAAGGCCAAAACTTGACTACATAAGTTATCATTCAAACTAATAATTCCATCTTCAACTGATTCTGCACAGGCTAAATATGAGGCATTAAACGCCGCTACCTGAGAAAATGTTTGGGTAAAATCGGTGGTTATCGTAGTAATTAACGAGCACTCAACTGACTCTATCTGAGCACATAAGGAATAGTCTTCTAGCGCCACATTTTTCTCAAAGGTTGTTAACTTATTTTCTATATCAGCAGATGTTTGCGCATCGAATGCTCCTATCTTAGAGCACAATAACGCCTGATTTCTCGCTATATTAGTCTGAGCCTGAGAAAACTGTTGTACAGCAGCTGATGCCAAATTAGCATCGAAATTAATTAAACGCGCACAGATAGCATTGTTTTGTTCGCTTAATATCAACTCAAAAGTAGATAACTTAGAGCAGGTCACACTATTTATATGATTAAACATTTGAGAAAGTTGATTAGTAATCGCCTGGCCAAATAACAATTGCTCTAATTCAAAATCAGAGATGTTTTTACATACCACTGACCGTAAATTTGCATCTAAACAGGAAAATTGCCCCTTGATTTCAGCAGTATATATTTGATTATGTGCTTCCAATGCGGCAATTTTTGATAATGTTTTTGATGTTGCTTGAGCGCCTATCAGGCGGGCACCCTGCATCTCTTCTTTTATCTCACACGCTAAATCCGCCTCCAAGGCACATATTTTGGTATGCAAAATATTGCCGCTGCTGATAAGAGTAATAAATGGCTGTGAAAACTGCTGGAGCAAACGTGTCCGCACATCATTTTCAAATGACGTTATTGAAAGATTAAATTGTGCAGCCAGCTCAGCTAAAGCGAGCGAGAGGCGTGAAAATTGACGAAGTACTACTTGATTGATGAGCGTAAAGTAACTCACTAGCGCTTGGTTAACAACCTGCTCATTATGCATAACACTCTGATCAATTAAAGCGATATTAATAGCCTCTAGGTTGGCCCCACGGCTACATTCAACTTGTAGTGCTGATAGCTTGGAAGTCAATTGATTAAAATTAATCGCGAGATCAGCGCCAATAGAAGACGTTTGTGTTTTAATTTGCGCCCTTAAAACATTTTCGAACTGCTTGAGCGACCTCATAATACTCGTATTATATTCGCGGACATCATGCGTTAGCGCAGAGGTTTGCTCTATTGCCGCTCCTTCAATAGTCACTTGCACAGCGCCCAGCTGCTCGCAAAAATCAGCAACGAGCGTGAAAAATATAAGCTCGGTCATCTTAAGATGATTGATCAAGTCTTGATTCGTTTCTATAAAAGTCATCGTAAATTCAGAAGCACAATCACTCATAGCGCTATCAATCTTCTTTTGCAGCGAATTGGTTTGTGCGCAAAGCTGGTCTGCGACCTGTCCTGATAAGACAACTAACGCCGCCAGCTTTGTTACCAATTCTTGCTGATTTTGATAAAGATTCTTTTCAACATCGCCAATAGCTTGCAACTCTTGATTATTATTTTGCAAGGCCTCAAAGTTAATTTGTGAAAAACGCGCTCTGAGCGCGTCATCTTCACGTTTGAAATCACAATCAATGGCAATAAGTTGCTCGCTCAGGAGCGCAAAACGCTCTATTATTTGTGCTCTGACAATGCTGCTGCTTTCAGCCACAAAGGCAGTAAAAATCTCGCTAAATTGCGTAAGAATTTCTTGTATAGACAATGCTATACCTAGTGCGCCAGTTGCACAGTTCATCGACTCCTGCTGCACAAGATTGCTTGGCGGGAAAACGCAACCTTCCGGTGGCGGCAAAACACAGCCCTGGGGCACCTGCATACCCATCAGAGAATATGATAGCAGTGCAACGATAATGCCAAGACTATATAAATGTTCTGATCTCATTGCTTAATTCTTTCGCTATACACTAAACAAGCAAAAATACTAATATTGCAGCAATAGTAAAATCTAATGCCAAAATCATATCTTGTACTTGTGAATAAAGCATAGTCACTCTATTGTCTATCTGTTCAATCGTAGTTAAAAGCGTTGCCGTTACTACAAGTTCTAACGTGGAAATTTTGGTAGAAACGCTATTACTTTGCACTGTCACATCAGTCAGCACAGACCCTAGATCTGCACATAAGCTGTTGCCCTGCACGAATAAGTCAGTATTAAAATTTGCTAAACCATTATTGATGCTCGAACCAGCGCTTGCCTGAAAAGCCGATAATTTTTGGGAAATAATGGTATTTCTGGCCGTCAAATCAGTCAATAGTTGGGCAAGCGTATTATTAAGAGTGCCGGATAATACGGTCTGTGCTGTAGCTAGCTTGGTACACAGCGAATTACTATTACCAGTTAATATACTGTTAAGCGTCAAGAAATTTTCTGATAAATTGTTTGCTTTGTCTTGCTGAACAAAAGAGATCTGCGTCAGAATAGCATTGTTCTTTTCCGTTAAATCACACAAGATTTTTTCTAATTTTTGGCAAAGTTGTCCCGTAATTGTCAAATCAGTATTGGTCAATTGTATTAACAATTTGTTTCTACCAATATGTTGATCAGTACTATATGTAGAAAGTTTTTGGCCCAATTGTGTCTGAATACCTTGTTGCACACAAGAGAAATGAGAATTTGCAAGGGCTTTATAAGAACGTAGTGCCGCATCAAGAGTAGCAAGTTCTGTGCATAACGTCCCCATTTTTCCTATAGTCTGATTGTTTAGTAATGCTATTTGTTTTTCGAGAAATTCACTAAATTCTATCTCAAATGACTGTAATTTTAGACATGCAGCATTGTTATTAGTAAGTATCTGATAATCAATGGCGGCTGCTTGCTCACATATTGCATTATAAAGACCAGATTTACAGTCAATTACCTGCGTAATCAAGGTGGGTATCAAAGTCGCCATAGTACAAAGCACAGCGGCAGTTTGATCATTCGTCTGTCTTTTTAGAAAGGCGGATGCATCAGCAATTTTGCCTACTGTAACCGAGCTAAAATTATTAAAAATTGCCAAAACTTCTACCAGCTTTTGAATAAGCTGATTACTAGTGCGCGCTTGCTGCCTGGTTAATTGTGATATTCGTTGGCACTGCCCATCAGTTTGTATAGCAGCATTAGTAGAAATCAGAGGCGCTGATGCGCCCAACTGAGAGGTAAGTGTTGATAATAATCTCTTTATCTTTGCCAGAAAGTCACATTCTTGCTGTTCTACCACTCCTGCCAAATGTGCAGCACCACCATCAATTGCCGCGATTATTGCTTCTTGCGCTGCAAAAAGAGCCGCGCCGGCTTTGCTAAATTTTTCTTGCCCAACTAATTGCAATTCAGCTACTTGCTGGTCAAGCCCAAAAAATGTCCGTAACAATTCTTGCTTGAGCGTTATGCAGTCGGCAATGATACTAGTGATCAAAGCCCCTTGCAATTGTATTAAGCTTTGTTTTTGCGTGTTTGCTTGTGCTAAAAGAGCACCTTGCTCCTGTGCAATTTGTTCAAAAATGTTTGCATAGAGTGCATTTTGCGTGATCGTCAACGCAGCAATTTTAGATTCGTTTTTTTCATGGTTCTCATCTATAAATGCTCGAATCTTGCGAGTAAGACGCCATACATTTGCTTGCTCAGTATCCAAAACAGTAACAAGCGTGTTAATAGTATCTTCAATATCAACAAAAAAAGGAGCTATCTCATTCTGGATAATTTGCTGTGCACCCCCGCATGAAAAATTCACCTGCGCAAGGCATTCTCGCAACTTGGTTTCAATGAAAAATAAACATCCCGCAATTTCATTAAGAAGCTGTTGGCTAACACAGCAATCTGTTTGGGTACATAATGGACTACGATTATGAAAAACAGTAGGATTCTGGCCAACCAATACGTTTATCTGTCCAAAAATGTCTGAAAGCTGGTTGTCAAATCCATGTTGTGTGATTGACGAATCATCTGCATCGGTAAGTGATAACACGCTTGCCACTAAGCAGAAGCTTACTAACAAAACTATGACCAAGTTCGAGCCCTTAATCACGTCTAATTCCTACGTTAGAGTCCACCAATTTCCGTCACCAGATCTTAAACAACTTGTCCAATCCCTTGAGCAGCTTCTACCAAAAGAGCCACATTTATAAAGAAGAACGTCTCATAAATGGTAATAACTATACTCTGTATATCGTCTAATCGAGAATTGGCATCAGCGCCAATCGTATTGATGTCTTGTAACAACTCTTGCTCAATCGTCATTATATTGGCACAAAGCTGACTATAAGCACCACTCAAAGTTGTTATAATGTCTTCTATTTGCGAGGCGATTACGTCGCCACTAGAATCTTTAAAGGATGTTGCTTCCGCTATTCCCGTATCAATTTGAGTAGTTAATATCGAAGTGGTCTTCATTACCTTGACGCATAAATCATGCGTTTCTTTTTTAAGCTCTGTGCCAAGATCAGACAGCTCTACCGCCAATTCACTTTCTAATGCCGCCGCTGCCGCTTGCACTTGACTACAAATAGCGTAATTACTCGCATTCAAATTCGCATCTATTGTCGCAAAATTATCAGTGATCTTTGAATCAAGCTGCGCCTGAATATTAGTGATCTTGCCAGAAAGCTCATCTGCCTTACCTAGCAGAGTGAGTTCCAGGGCTCCTAATTTAGAACATATCTGGCTGAGCAAATTTGCTTGAAAACAGGCAAATTGATTAGAGTATGCATTGGCGGCCTGTATTTGATTTGTTTCAATATTCGATATCTTAGTGCATATTTGTTGATCGACAACCGCCCCCAAGACATCTATCGATGCTACGACTTCAGTCGTTTGAGCACCCACTGTTTCTATCATATCTGCTGTCTTTGCCAGCAATCGATCAAGCTTGTTCAATGCAAATAGCTGCGTATTAGCAAATTGTCCTGCAAGAATATCGCAAATTGACGACTTCAAGCATGAAAGTTCTAGACAGAAATTCTCAAGCCATTTTACCAAATTACATTCAAAAATTGCCGTTTTTGCCGTAAGCTGGCTATTCAACGAGGTACATAATGAAATTAAACATAACTGAAGTTTGTCAACAGCCCCTAATAACGCCACATCTATTTCATTAAAACTTGAAAGAATCTTGCTGTTAAGCGCAGAAGTTACTGGCACTAATTGGTTATCAAACTTGAGCTGGTTAATGATGCCCGCTTCTTTGACTTTGCTAATTTGCGAAATTAACTGCGCATCTTTATTGCCGAAGAAATATTCAAGATGGCTCAACTTTGAAGTAAGCTCATCTTGCAACAAGGTAAGCTGCGCCTCAAAACCACTGGTACTTTCTGCAATATTTTTTGTTAACTTAGCCCCCATATCACTCAGTTGAGCACACCAGCAGCACATGTCCGACGCAACCCGCAATTCTAAATCTGAAAAAATAGCATCCGTCAACGTGGTTATAGTCTGCTGAAAAACCCCTACCTGATTAATAAGAGTATTAACACCATTTATAATGGTACTTTTTACACCATTGATATCGGTGGAAATAGTATTGCTATTGACCGTTATAAATGTTTCTATCCCAAGGACTATTTCATGAATCTGGGTAGAAAGTATAAAACCTAATGTAGTAATTTTTGATAACAACAGGTCACGATCAATACTCGTCTGTGTAGTCACCTGAGCAAATGCCCTGCTTACTTGACCAAGATCGGTATTAATTAAATTTTCAATGACTGCGATTTGTGCACAGATCGCGTTTTCTTGTTCTGTTAGCTGCAATTCCAACTCTAAAAACTTGGCACAAACAGTAACACCTTGTGCAAGCAATAATTTGATAATCTGATTAAGCTGATCCTCAAGTGAAGCAAACAAATCATTGAATTGATTGCATAATGCACATGATGAAGGGTCTGCAAGACATTCAAGCTTTGAACAGAGCTGGTCAACTTCGCTTTTTAGTCGTTCAAGAATCAAAAGTGCTTCATTGCGTTCTTGGCACACGCATACGGGACCAAGCTCAATAAATGCTTTTGTTGCAACTTCTTCTGTCTGGCTGGCAACATCCTGTCCATCGGCAAAATCCATGCCAATGACTATAGCATCGAACAAAAGTATGCTCATCATAATAATGCCAAAAAATGCCACCAGTTTCATTTTGGGCCTTCGCCTTTTGTTGGTAACATACAGCCACTACCCAAGACAAGAAGTATGCAAGACTCAGCCAAGATGACTGAGTCTTGCAATTTATTATAAATTATCATCCACAATTAGTGCCCAAGAACAGTTCTATAATTGATTCTAAAACTGCTATAAGCGTTATCTGATTATTGGTGATCAGAGTGGTCAACGAAGAACAACAACCAGTTACCGTATCTACAATTGATAACTCTGACGCATCTATGTTAGAATTAATAGTCGCACAGCATGTCGTTATCGCACCTATGACTGATAATTCTGATGCATCTATATTTGAATTAACTACATTAAATTGACTATTAATCGATGCACAACATGCCGTCACGGTGTCAATAATCGATGTTTCGGCGGCATCTATAGTTGAGATAATTGACACAAACTGACTTGTTGAAGCTGCCGTTGAAGAACTTAAGAGTGAAGTCAGAGAAGCACAACAGGTCGTCACGGTAGTAATGATTGTTGCCTCTGCGCTATCTATATTACTGTTGGTCGCTGCACAACAGGTCGTTATAGTAGTAATGATTGTTGTCTCTGCACTATCTATATTACTGTTGGTCACCGCGCAACATGCCGTCACGGTATCAATTATCGATACTTCTCCATCAAGTATCGAATCTAACAAGGTATCGATCGTACTGACATTACCAATAAGAGTTAGTATTAACGATTTCAGTAAGAGCAAACATTGTGTTACTTGGTCTAATTGAGTACAACAGCTCAGGGCTGCTCTGGCCCCATCACCAGTCAGATCAAGTGAGCCATCTCGCGCATATGTTTCAACTACTTGTTCAAGCACTCTCATAATTTTGAGCGCTTGCTCACGAGTAAGAACTACTACTTCCGAATCGGCATCAGGTGTCATTGCTGCCAAAGATTCTTGCATTCCATCGGTACACCAGGCCATATTTGCCACCATGACACAACTTAATGCACTACTGCGTAACAGGTAAGTCAACATTTTCATAATATCTCCTTAAAAAGTTTAATTCTCTTAACTATTTGATGATCACGGTGAACATGTTTGACCAAAGAGTACCTGTTCAATACGTGTTATTTGAGAACTTAAAAAGTCTTGCGTTGATAGGATCTGGTTCAAGATAGTTTGGCAGCAGGTAGTACTCGTATTAATAATGGAGACTTCCGCGCTTTCTATTTCTGCAATAACCGAATCTTGCGCTGTCGTTATTTCTGCAGCCGTTGAGGCACAACACGCTGCTATCGCAGAAGTAACTGCAGCTGTAGAGGTGGTCTGAGTAAGAATTATTTCTGTAATGATCGAATTTTGCGCTGTCGTTATTTCCGCAGCCGTTGAGGCACAACATGCTGCTATTGCAACGGTAACGGTAGCGGTAATTGAAACTTCCGCGCTTTCTATTTCTGCAATAATCGAATCTTGCGCCGTCGTTATTTCCGCAGCTGTTGATGCACAACATGCCGCTATTGCAGAAGTAACGCCAGCTGCAGAGGTGGTCTGAGTAAGGATTATTTCTGTAATAATCGAATTTTGTGCCGTCGCTATTTCCGCAGCCGTTGATGCACAACACGCTGCTATTGCAACAGTAACGGTAGCGGTAATTGAAACTTCCGCGCTTTCTATTTCTGCAATAATCGAATCTTGTGCTGTTACTATCTCTGAGGCTGTTGACGCACAGCATGCTTCTATTGCAGAGATAATGGCAGCATTAGGCATTCCTTCTATTACTGCAATAATCGAATCTTGTGCCGTTACTATTTCTGAGGCCGTTGATGCGCAACATGCTTCTATTGCAGAGATAATGCCAGCATTAAACGTTCCGCCTTCTATTACTGCAAGAATAGAATCACAGCACGTCTCAACTTCTGCAATTACTGAATCACGTGCCGCATCAATCACAGAAGCAGTTGCATCACAACAGGTAACTATTTCTGCAATAATTGAATCTTGTGCCGTCACTATTTCTGAGGCCGTTGATGCACAACATGCTGCTATTGCAGAAGTAATTGCGGCTGTAGAGGTAGTCTCAGTAAGGATTATTTCTGTAATGATCGAGTTTTGTGCCGTTACTATTTCTGAGGCTGTTGATGCACAACATGCTTCTACCGCAGAGACAATACCGCCACCAATCGAGCCTTGGGAACCTTCCACCACAGCAATAATCGAGTCACAACAGGTTATTATTTCAGAGATAATTGAATCTTGTACTGTTACTAGTCCTGCGGCAGTTGACGCACAACACGCTTCCACGGCAGAGACCACACCAGCACTAGCAGATCCTTGAGAGCCTTCTACGATAGCAATGATCGAGTCACAGCATGTTATTACTTCAGCAATCACCGAATCACGCGCTGAGTTAACTACAGAAGCGGTTTCATCACAACATGTTTCTATTTCGGTAATAATTGAATTTTGTACCGTAATCAGTTGAGCATTCAATGAACTACAACATGCATCTATGTCAGAAACAATGGTTACTAATTTAGACAAAATTACTACATCTTGCTGTGAAAGACCGGAACAACATGCCGCAATTTTAGCTTTTAAGCAATCTAACCCATTTGAAATCTGCTGCAACAACAATGTTTCAGTAGGGGCGCAGACACCACCCGGACAACCGGCCCGCTGAGCATCATCACTTGCTTGTTCTTTTACAGAACGAATTACGTCAGCGTTCCGTTCGCTCCAGTCATATGGCTTTGCCAATTGGATTATTGGTATACCCATGCTCACTACAAGCAATATTAACTTGGCACTCAGCAGCCGATTCAATCTTACTCTCATAACTACTTTCTCCCGTTACTCTTTTTTTATTATGCCCTGTCTAGCTCTTATCATTACGTGCATGTCGGGCACGTAATAGCTGCTATGGCTGTCAATACACCATTTATTTGCGAAGTTAGGTTAGCCCCCAAAGCAGATATTTGAGAAGTTATTAAATTCGAAAGATTTGTCTGTATAGCCGACAATTGAGAATTTACTGAACTTTCAAAAGTAGCGATTTCATCACTTACACTACTTATTTGTAAAGTTAATTGGCCACTTAACGATGTACAGCACGCTGATATTTTTGAAGAAAGCTGATTATTTTGCAATGTAAGAGCTGTTTCAACCGCAGAAAGTTTAGAACAGAATTCATTACTCAGGGTAGATTGTGCCGTTGATATTTGAGCACTGAGTTGGTTTTTACCTATCACCTGATTAGTTTCTATGTTAGATACTTTAACGCATAGTTGACTTGAAATATCCGCATCGACTTTGGCCAAACGCGAATTCAAACGACTCATTTGAGTATTAAGATCGGTATCTAATGCAATTATTTTGGCACACAAAGTAGCTATTTGCTCATTCAAGTCACAACTGAGGCTAGAAAAATCGGTATCTATTTGATTGGTAAGATTAGTATAAATAGTAGATAATTTTGAACAAATCTGAACACTTTGTACCGATAGATCTGCACCAAAGTCAGCTATCTGAGTAGCAAGTTGCCCGCGCAAGCCAGATTGTAAAGCCGCTAATTTTGCGGAAATAGCGCTATTCTGTGCATTAATACTATTATCAAGGCCCGCAACTTGTGCCGTAATTTGATTACTTAAATCAACTTTTACATCAAATATTCTTCCCGCTAACCCATCATTTTGCACCGTTGATGCGGTAGATGCCTGAGATATTTTTTGGCATACCCTATCAGTTTGTACTGCCAGGTCTTTGTCCAGCGTAGAAATTTTAGAGCAAATGCCATCTGATTGAATCGCAATATCAGTTTTAATACTGAGCGAACTTTTTTTTATTTGCGCATCTAGCGCTGCATTACCACATATTATTTTAGCACATAAATCATTAAAGCGATCATTGATGATGGTATTAGTCAATGCCCCCTGCGCGCCAATCTGCTTGCTAAGATCACGCTTTGTACCAGCAAGTTGGGCACTCAAATTATCGATTTCTGAACTGGTCAACAACTGCGTATTAGAAAATCCAACCGTTAGCTGATTAGAGAGGTTCGTTTCCGCACTTACTATTTTAGAACATAAAAAGTTTATCTGGTTAGTTAACTGAACACTTAGTTGAGAAATTAACAGATTCAGTACATCGTTTTGTAATGTTAAATCAGTCAGCACAGACGTAATCTGAGACGAAAGTTCATCATT
>Ga0206953_1117_pt1 | contig 14467 bp, 7 predicted proteins | sample Alteio_BWOrgHeat_36_FD_152977 | JGI IMG/M metagenome (GOLD analysis project Ga0206953, IMG submission 152977) | Enriched cells from forest soil in Barre Woods Harvard Forest LTER site, Petersham, Massachusetts, United States -... | ecosystem: Environmental > Terrestrial > Soil > Temperate forest > O...
GCCAATGACTTTCTCGGAGCACAATCATAGCTTACACGGTAAGGCCGAGCCGATTCCCCGGGGATTAAAAACAAAGAAGATGAAAGCAAGGAGATTAGGAACGAATGAAGTTGTATAGGTACTTGGGAGACTTTGATGCTTGAAAGACGATGCTTGGGGAGACCGTTCCCAAGTGCCGCCGGGCAGCGTGCCGCAATTGTTGACTACGCCGCCCGGCCTGACTCTACTCGGTACGAGCCGGTTAGAAGATGGCCTTCAATCCAAACTGTATCTGCCGCATGGTGCCGCTTACGGAATTAAGCTGTCCGAAGGTCGGCAGCGTGCTCCCGCTCGCGACGGTAATGCTGTTCGTGCTGGCACCTTGTTGAAATGTAGGAAAGCCCGGGTTCGCGTAGTTCGTGTGATTAAACACGTTGAAGAACTCCGCCCGGAACTGAATGTTCAGGCGCTCGGAGAGTTTCGTATTCTTCTGCAAGGAGGGGTTGAATGTGATGTTGTCGGGCCCGAACAAGGCGTTTCTCGCTAGGTTGCCCAGCTCGCCCACAGGCGCCGCAACGAAACAGCTCGCGTTAACGTAGCTGATTCCGTTGGAGCTCGCATAATTCGCGTTAATAGGAGTATTGTTGCAACCGGGCGCGCTGGCTACATAGTTCGCACGGTCGTTACCCACAGACCCGATGTCGGAGGAGCCGTTACTAAACGTCGTGACATCGAAGGGGCTGCCCGTTGCGAAGTACAGGATTCCGCCAATCTGCCAGCCTGAAACCAACCGGTTCTTTTGGAAGGGAAGTATGTACAGGAAATTGCCGGTCAGGTTGTGGCGGATCATGAAAAGACAGTTCCCGCGATCCACGCTAATGTTGTAGGCATCGGCGACGATCGTGCCACCCTCCTGGGTCCAATCTCCCGAACTTATGTCCGTGCAGCTCGAATACGTGTAGGAGACTTGCGCCGAGAGGTTGTTGGTCATGCGGCGAACCACGCCAAGCTGTAACGCGTTGTACCGCGACCACAAGTTCGTCACTCCATTATTCATATACGAAAAATTGGGGTTGACGCGATTGTTGGCCTGAATGGAGTAGCTCGCGGCTTGCACGATGTGCGAGAACACCTGCTGCCCTGTAGCTGGATCCAGAATTGGTGCGCCGCCTGGACTGACGACGCTGCATGACACCGTCGCCGGCCCGTTACAAGTGATACTGCCATTCTGATTGAGAGTAATTGCACCCGAGGGACCCGTGGTCGTGCCTGAAACGAAGACAGGCGCTGTCACCACGTTTGCGAACTCCCCGGCGAAAGTCGGCCACAGGCTTTGACCGCCGTTGAATTGCAGCCCGCCCGTGCCGGCGGCCGTGAACCCGCCGACTGGCACCGGAGGATTCGCGTCCTGTTGGCCCAGTAGGTGAACGCCGTGCGATCCCACATACGCCACCGTCAGGACCGTGTTCTTCATGATCTCGCGCTGAATACTCAGGTTCCATTGTTGCTGATAGGGTGTGGTGTTGTATGGGTTCGTTCCATTCGTCTCCGTCGTCGGAGAGTTGTTCGGGGACTGGTTAAGGAATGGAAAGGAAAAGGGCCCGGCCGTCTGAGTCTTGACGGTCCACGGGTAGAGAGAGTACGCGGCGTTACGAAAGTCGCGATACGACATGATCTGGTGGAAGATTCCGTATCCGGCGCGCACCGACGTTTTGTGATCCTTGAAGGGATCCCAGGCGACGCCGATGCGGGGATCGATGTTGTGGAAGGAATCGTTCTTCAGCATGAAGTTGCTTACCGGCGTGAGTCCCGTCGCCAGTACCGTGCCTTGAGAGGGCGGCAGATTTCCCGTCTGTCCAAACGGCACAGGGAGCAGGTCATAGAGCTGGTGAGTGGCGTCGACAGGGTTAGTTGTCGGCGCGTACCGCAATCCGAGATTCAGGGTTACCGTGGGCCTCACTCTCCAATCGTCCTGCACATACATGGAGAAATCGATTTCACGCGGATCATGCGCGGCGGAGGGAATCGGGTAAGGAACGCCGTTGGCGACGCAGCCGGGCTCACTATTGTAGAAATTGCACGGCCCCGTGGACGAACTCGGCGAATCCGTCAGGAAATTCCCAAAATTTGTGAAGCTCCAGCTTCCGCCGGGGTTCAGCATGTGAACACCGTTGGTGTCGACTCTTATGGCGCCGCCACCGATCCGCAGGCTGTGGCTCCCCTTGGTCCCGAAAATCTCATCGCTTACGGAAAATTTGTTCTGCGCGTATCGAACCGGACTGATGCCGCCAGGCCCCACGCTGGAAATTCCGGAACCGGGATTGATATTCCCATCCGCTACGGGTATTCCGACCCCCGTGGTCAGGTCGCCCGAAAAGTCCAGGATGTCGCTGCGCTGGCCATTGCTATGGAGGTACAGAAATGTTCGGGTCAGGCCCAGCGTCAGTGAGTTAATCAGAGAGTTCGAAAAAATATGCTTCTCTCCAATCGTAGTGAACTGATTTCGCGTGCGGTCAAAATTCGACCACGTCGGGAACTGGCCGTAAAACGGCTCCGTCAGGTTCGCGTTGTCGAAAAGATATCGTGCGAAGAGAGAGTTGCTCGAGGAGAGGGTCCAATCGTAACGGCCCATCACGTAATCCTCGCGCGCCGGGGAGTTCGCGTTTACCTGCACCTGCTCGGTGCCGTTTCCAAGATTGCTCACGACCGGCAGGTTGCCCAGGGAGGCGGGAGACCAGAGATCCAGGAAAGGTTTAATGACCGCGAAGTTTGCCGCGTTGCTGCTTCCGGGCCCGCAACTCACGAAACCCGCGGGTGCTCCGGGACCGTTGCAACTCGCCGGCGCCCCAGTCGCCGGAATGTAGCCTTGCAGAGCGTTCGGGTCGGGGATGACTTTGAGGTTGGTTAAACCCGTAACTTGGCGTATTCCTTCGTAATTCACAAAAAAGAACATCTTGTCTTTCTTGATGGGGCCGCCCAGCGTGCCTCCAAACTGGTTTTTCTCAAAAGGCTGTTTGGTCGTGGCGGGGAAAGTCCTGGAGTCCAGCGCGCTGTTGCGCAGGAATTCATAGACCGAACCGTGCAGCGCGTTGGTTCCCGAGCGCGTGACCGCATTGACTACGGAACCGTTGCCGCCATACTGCGCGCCGTACGTGTTCGTCAGCATCTGAAACTCGGCGATCGCATCAATTCCCAGCGTCGTGCCCAGGATGCCCGAGCCGGACCCGCGGTCCTGATAGTCTTGCACCTCGGTGCTGTCGAGAAGTTCGCCTTGTCCGTTGGCGCGGGAGCCGGAAACCGACCAGTAGGAGCCAAATCCGATGTAGGAATTCTTGGCCGCGCCTGCGCCTGTCTCATTGATCACGCCCGGGGCTAGCAGAATCAGTTCCTCAAAATTGCGCCCGTTCAGCGGCAGATCGCGCATCTGCGTGGCCTCGACCGTCGTCGAGATTGCCGAGGAGGTCGTCTCCACCTGCGTCACGTCGCCCTCCACCGTCACCGCCTGCGTCACTTGACCCACCGGCAGCGAAACATCCACCACCACATCGGCGCCGGCGTTGAGCGTGATTCCCTTATGAACGACGGTTTCGAACCCCGCCTTTTCGGTGGAGACCTGGTATTCACCCACGGATAGGTCCGGCACCCGGTAGCGTCCCTGGGCGTCGCTCGTTGTGATTTGTGTGGCGTTGGTGCCGCTGTTGGTCACGCGCACCGAGGCTTCCGGCACCGTCCCGCCCGAGGAATCAGTTACCGTGCCTAGAATTGTGCCCGTGGTTCCTTGTGCCGCGAGGTTTACATTGGCCGACAAGACGAGAAGCCCTACGCTCAAAACAATCGCACAAACGAGGCGATGCTTACACGCGCTTAGCATTGATTCCTCCTCCTGTGTCCGGCTTTCCGTGGGTTGTGGTCTCCCCCCTGGTGTGTGAGCGTTCTATACTCTCGCCAATACCACGTGTCAAGGATTTCTCGCCGGCCTGCCGCAAGGCGACGTTACGATTTTGTGCGGATAAGCGCGGGAGCCGTTCGTATGTGGCTAATTGGGTAACTACGAAACGCAGAGAGCCGAGGCAGCTTAAAATCCGTTCGCTGCCTCGGCTCTCTGCGTTCGATAGCGTAAGGCGAAATTCTTTTCGCGGGCTACTTCTTCTTGGCGTTCTTTTTTGTTGCGGCAGCCTCTTCGGCGACAGTCTTGTTATAGTCCGCCGCTTCTGAAGCAGAGCACAGCATCTCCCGAATATCAAACGACTCCGTCTGCAACCCGAGGCGGAATTTGTCCAAGGCGTTCCATTGTTTCGTATACATCTTCGGGTCTGTGATGGTCAGCGTGAGTTCCATGACGTCATGGTTCACGCGGTGCCACGTTTCCGTAACCTTCAATTCGTCGCTGTGGGGCCGCCCAACGTTATCGATCCAGGTTCTTTCATCCAAGCCGATCGTGTCGACAACCAAAGTCGTGTCGTCCACCCATTTTCCGACTGAATATCCGTACCAGCGGGGCTCCAGGATCTCTTTCGGAAGCGGTCGCCCGTCCGTCCAGATGTTCCGCCACACCTGATCGTTTTGGTAAACGATCTGTACCTGGTTTTTGTTGTTCCACAGTTGTATCGCCCTGAGGTTAAACAGCTCGAGGCGCGGGAATCCGATCGGATCGCAAATATCGAATGGATCGTTATTCTCGGCAATGGGAACGGCCGTGGTGCCAAAGCCCGGTTTGTGCGACTTCCACGCCTTCAGCCCTTCAGGCGTAAACGGCAATTCGTGCTCCGGCTTGCCGTCCGACGGGTATTGCTTTGGGCCCGTCGCAAACACGCCGTCGCGATAGCCCGGTATGGGCTCCCAGATTCCGCTCAGATCATGGACGGGAGCGGGTCCGGGCGTCGTTGTCGGATTTTTCGGGGGCGCGGGCACGATCCGGTCCCAACCGTCGCGGTGTATATTTTTTCCCGACTCCCTCGGCGCGGTAGATTGCGCCCGCGTAACGGGTGAGAAAACCATCAGGCCAAGCACAGCCGTTGCGGCTACAAAGCGGTTCAGCATTTTCGTAAGCCTTCCTTATTGGGATCCGACTTCGGATTCAGTCTCGAGTTTCGGGATCTTCTGCGAACGCCAGCCCGGACCCGAGCCGCAACTTCGTTGCTCTTTACCGGCGGGTTGCTTCGCGCCAAACAGTTACCGCTCAGAGCCCATGCTCAACTCTTGTCCATCAGGCAGGATGACCTTGGTGACGCGCCCGACGGAAGAGCCGCTCTTGGCCATTCCCACCATGGTCACGGTGACGTCTTCTCCTACATGGAATGACTTTGCCGTAATACCAAAGTTGATGAGCGTGGCCGGTGCGTTCCACTCGCCGATCCAATGCACCGTGTTCCCCTTCTCATCCTTCGCGTCGAACTTCAGGAAGGAGTGGGGATTGGTCCAAAGCCAAGCGGTAATGGTTCCCTTTACCGTGACTGTGCGGTTGTCGTACGCGGCGTTTCCGTGATGTGCGAAGAGCGGCGCCGAAACACTCAGAAGGCCAACCAGCATCAGTGCGTTCGTGATAGCCCTATTCCTCATTGCCATTGCCTCCATGTACAGTGCAGAAATACTGAGAGTTGCTCAATTCCGCAGGCGGCGCCGATTTTATCGCTTTGCGGGCTACAAGTCCTTTACACAATCAGGCCTTCGCTCCGCCGGGTGGATCCAATATTTTGGGATGCCCTACCACTTCGGGCCCGTTTTCTCCCTCCGGCGCCCGCAGGTCTGGTCGTTTCTAAGATAGCTCGCGGCTCAAGTCAAGCACATTTGTATCACGTATCAAGCTCTGTCGCTAATTGCGGCAGATGCACGCGCACTACCGCGTGGGATGATGCCGCGCCGTGAATGACTGCGGCATCCGCGTCGCGCTTGGCTGCTGCACTCACGTGGTGGTAACGACCTCGTGGCGGTAGCCACATTGACCCGCGTTCGCCGATGGCGTACCTTGCTGCGCTAGGGAAGGGTTGTTGCATCGGACGATCCGGCTCGGAGCGAATCTAGATCCCAAGGAGTATTGAAAATATGAAGCGATATTGCGTGCCTCTGCTCTTGACGGTTTTGCTGGCGGCTTGGCCGGCGATGGATGCGCGTGGCCAGGCGGAAACGGCGCAGGCCCACGTGGCCGCAGCCAAGGCCGCCGTCTCGCCAACCGGCGCGAGCGCGCAGCCGTGGCACGCCTTCGATTCCGCATTCAACCAGATGTGTGCTGAGCCGAAACCCGGCGCGCAGCCGCCGGCCGTCGGCCATGACGTTCCCCTGGAGCCTGGCGAGGCCGCGAAATTGACTCCCACGCCCCGCGAAAAGTGGTATGCGCCGCCCGCAAAAGTCTTCGACAATCTCTATTACATCGGCACGAAAACGGAATCCACCTGGGCGCTCACCACCTCTGACGGAATCATTCTAATCAATACGAACTTCGATTGGGTCACGCCGCAGCTCCTCGACGAATTGCACACCTTCAATCTCGATCCCGCGAACATCAAATACGCGGTGATCGTGCGCTCCCACTCGGATCAGTCCTGGGGAATCAACGCTCTGAAGAAAGCGGTTCCGTCCGTACGCGTCATCATGTCTCAGGGCGATTGGGACTTCCTTGCGAACGATAACTCGCCTGCCAGGGTCAAACCGGTCAAGGACATGGTGGCCAAGGATGGGCAGAAGGTGACGCTCGGCGACACCACCGTGACGCTGTACTCCACTCCGGGAGCCTCGGCCGCCAACCTGTCGATCGTCTTTCCCGTGCAGGATGGCGGCCAGCGCCATCTGGCCGCAATGATCGGCGGCACCACCATGAACCTGGTGCAGGGAGGCGTTCAAGTGTTTCCCGACACGCAGACCATGATCAAAACCTATCTCGCCTCGGCCAAGCGCTTCAAGGAGATCGAGGATAAAGCGGGCGTCGATACGATCGTCTCCATCCATGGCGCGCTCGATAACATGTTTGCAAAGATCGATGCGTTGCACGCCCGCAAGCCCGGCGATCCCCACCCCTTTGTAAGTAAAGACGCCGTCAATCGCTTCAGCACAATCGTGATCGAATGCGCGGAAGCCAAGTTGGCCTGGGCCGGCGGAAAGTAGCTCCGGTCCGAGATCGTCGAGGTTCGAGACAGCTTTGGTTTGGGAGCGTTTTGCTTCGAGAGAGTTGCGGTTCGAGATGTTGCGCTTCCGAAGAACTCCCGCTGCTGAAATCTCGCTAGAAAATAAAAAGGGCCGGAATCGCTCCGGCCCTTCTCAATTTGTGCCCTGCGCGTTGCGCTTTGGGATCGCGGTCTAGAAGAGGAACTTCAACCCCAACTGCATCGTGCGCGGACCGCCGCTTCCGAAAATGAAGCTGAATGTGTTTGGCGTGGAACTTGCCGAGCCGAAAGTTGCCGGCGCAGCCAGATTGGCGGTGGCCGTCGATTGTCCCGGATTTGAAAACTCCACGGCATTGAAGACGTTGAAGACTTCAGCGCGGAACTGAGTGGTTAGCCGCTCGCCGAATTTCCACGTCTTCGTGATCGACAGATCGGTTTCTTTGAAGGGTTGACCTCTCAGGACGTTCCGGGCCATGTTGCCATAGGTGCCTTGTGCGGCTGGAGCGATTGCCGTGCCGTTCTGGAAGTAGCAGCCCAAATTGGCCAGGGCCGCCAATGCGTTGTAGGAACCGTTAGCCGCTGCTTGGGTCGTATTCACCGGAACCGCGGAGTTTGAGGACACATTAAAGAGACCGCCGTTCGAGATGCTGTTGGCTGTGGCTGATGCGAGGCATTGCGAGGGCATGTTGGACACGAACCCTGGTGTCCCGACCGCGCCTGAGCCCGCAGCTACGACCGTGCAGCCGGTGCCAGTCTTCGCAAACGAACTGCCGGGAACACCAAAGCAGGGAATCGGCGCGGCCGTTCCTGCGGTGATGTTTCCGGGATCTCCCAGAATATTCCAACGATCCTGATTGATGCCCGTGCCGCTCAGGTCGTCGGTGCTGTCCTGCGCATTGAAGGGCAATGCGCTCAGGATCGAGAGTGCAATATTCGCCTGCCAGCCTTCCAGCATCTGCCCCTTCGTCTTGTAGCCGGGGATGTTGTACGTGCCCGTGAGTGTCAGGTGATGCCTCGCGTCGAATGCGGCGTTGCTGTAGTCCAGCAGGGGGTTTTGAGTGTTCTGCAGGTTGCCATTGGCCGAGTTGGAGACCCCGGAGGCTTCGTCGAGCGCATGGGCATAGGTATACCCGGCCGTGAACTGCAGGCCATGCGAAAGCCGCTGGTTCAACGTCGCCTGCAACCCGTTGTAATTGGAAATTTCATTGGGGAGATTTTCCAATATTTGGCCGAGATACGGGAAGCACTGGGCCGGATTCAGGCCCAAGCCGCCGAACGCGGTCGGGCAGTTTTGAGTATAGATCCGCCGGCCCTGCTCGTTAGCTACCGTACTTCCGTTGCTGATTCCACTCAGGGGCTGGTTGAGGTCCGTTGTCCCGCGGAGGTCCTCGCCATGAGTGCCAACATAGGCCACGTTCAGGGAGAGGTTATTCCCGAAGGCATGCTGAACGGAGAGGTTCCAGCCGATAACTCCATCTGGCTTGAAACCCGTCGGGGGAGTCAGCGCAGCGAGGTTGCAAGGTGCCGGATTGCTCGGGTTGGCCGCCGATACAGGTGCAGCCGGATTAATGGGAACGCCGTTCCCGCAGGCGAATCCGAAGGTATTCGCGCTATTAGGAGTCAGCGTAACCACCGATCCCGTACCTGACCAGTTAACCGCTCCTGTAGCGAGAGCCAGGGTCCCCAGCAGATTGTTGCCCGGCTGCGGCGCTAGAGTGCCGTTCGGCAGAACCAGGGCAAATCCGGTTGGCACCGCTTGCAGGTTGGGCAGTAGCTGCTGGAACACGAGGAAGTCGTGCATATAGGTGGCGCCCATACGGACCACCGTGGTGCCCTTGCCGGTTATGTCCCACGCCACTCCAAGGCGCGGCGAGAAGAGATTCTTGGGAAGGTTGTAGACTGTATTGCCGCCGGTCTCCTGGACGAGTCCTGTCGCAGCGCCCGCGTTGAAATTGCCAAGCACGTTATTTGGCGTATAGATGGGCTGGACGTACTCCCACCGCACACCCAGGTTCAAGGTAATTCTCGGTCGGATCCGCCAGTCGTCCTGAGCGAACAGGGAGTAACGGTTGTAGTGAACAGGTTGCGAGAGGGTCGCGTTTCCGACCAGGATGGTTCCCGACGCGGCTACACCCGCCAAAAAGTCTTCCAGCGGCGTGCCCGTGCCGGCCGCAAGGCCATTCGTCTTGCCGAAACTGAACGTGCCATTATCGTTCGTCAGCGATTTGCTGCCGCTGAAAAGAGTGTCGTGGATCTCGCCGCCGAACTTGAAAAGGTGGCTGCCACGAGTATAGGAAAGGCTGTCGATTCCAGACCAGACGCTGAAATGGTTGGCCTGGGGTCCGCCATTGGTGCTTTGGCTGCCCAAACTTCCGAACCCGGTGATGCCGACGTTCGCGAACCCGCATTGCGGCGCGGGTATGGTCAGCCCTAAGTTATATCCGTAAGCGCTCGCGTAATTCGGCGCTCCGTCGTTTCCATTGCAATCGTCCGGAAAACCAAGTTGCGTATATTCCAGAAGACCAAACCTCATCTCATTCACCATCGAGGATTTCGGCGTCCAGACCCAGACGACCCTGCCCGTTTGAGTTCGGAAATGGTTGTCGGCCAGCCAAAAAGGCGATGCGGCGGCGGTAGCGTTGTTGACATTTCCGTTGCCGAAGAAATATTCGCCGTTGAGCGTGCTCTTGTCGTTCAGGTGGTAGTCGATTTTGGCGAGCCCGTTGTCTGAGCCGCCGTTGTTATTGAACTGCACTCCTTCAATCTGGGAACCCGAAGCGTTTCCAAATAGACTGAGCGGGGCGCCGCTGGCGCCCGGCCCGCAGAAGGGCGCTACCGCTGCGCCGGTTTTCAGCGCGGGGTTGATCGCCGCCGCGCTGCATCCCGCCATCAGCACGCTCATGGTGCTGATCTTCTGGCCTGGGATCAAATTCATCGCGGCGATCGCGTCCGGGATACTGTTCGAGGTTCCCAACCCCGCTGCATCGCTTGGTTCGAAAAGTGTCTTGGGAGCGCCGAGTTTGTAGCGGTTTCCCTCGTAAGCTCCAAAGTAAAAGATCTTGTCCTTCTTGAGCGGCCCGCCAACCGTGCCGCCGTACTGTTTGAGATTATCGACCGCCTTCGAAAGCCCGCTTCCCAGGAAAGCGTTCTTCGCGTCCAGCGCGCCGTTACGCAAAAAGCCAAAGGCGGTACCGTGAACGCTATTGGTTCCTGATTTCAGTCCGATGTTGACGATCGAGCCCGCCATCCAGCCATACTCCGCCTTGGGGCTCTGGATCGTATTGACCTCTTGAATAGCGTCCAGCGACAAAATGGTTACGCCGTCCACTCCGCCGCCGTTTCCGCCCACCGTCGGTCCCGCGCCGCCGGCCATATTGATCTCGTCCACGCCATCGAGCATCCAGGTGATGTTTGTGCCGCGCTGGCCGTTGACGTTGTAAGCCGGAGTGCCGCCGCCCGGAATCTGCTGCATGCCGGGGCTGAAATCCAGCAACTTCTGGAAGGCTCGCCCGTTCAGCGGCAGGTCCACAATCGCCGCGTTTTCGACGGTGCCGCCCAAAGTAGCGCTGGTCGTATTCACCATCGGAGCTTCGCCCGTGACGGTCACCGTCTGGGTCTGCTCGCCAGGCTGCAGTGTGAAGTCAACCCGAACGTCCTGGCCGACTCCCACAGTAAGGCCCGTGTGCTCGCCGGCCTTAAAACCCTTGGACTCGGCGCGCACCGTATAGTTGCCAGGCAGCAAACTCGAAGCCGAAAATTCCCCGGCGTCGTCCGCCACCAACGATCGCGAGATTCCGCGGTCCACGTCGACCACTGTCACCATGGCCCCGGCCATGGCTCCTCCCGTTTGGTCCGTTACGGCCCCATAGATGTGGCCGTAATTGAGCTGGGCCGAAGCGGGCACGGAGAAGAGAATAACTGCCAGGCTCACACCAAACAAAAAAAGCGCCCTCTTGGCGCCGATCGATAGGACTTCCTTATAGACGGAGATTAACGAACTCATATTCACACCCCCTTGTTACTTGATATCGCCCCGGTGGCGATATTGCTGCGCGAAAAATGACACAGGTCGAAGCCTAGCGTCAAGCACATGGCCGTCTGCTGGCCCGACTCCTGTTGCCCGGCATTCTACCCCGCGAGAATGCAACGGTTGTCACAATCGTGTAACAAGCTGTTGACGTGATCGGCCTTGACAGCGTTTCGTCGGAGTTGGAACCTGCGAGAATTGAAGAAAGCGCCCCGCACTGGTCGGGGCGCTTCTTTTTTGATATTTGGAAATGTTCGGAAATTGCCTATCGGTCCGCGGAAATTCCAGGCTGCGGCTTTTCTCTCAAAGCCTCTTTCCCCAGGCAGTCCTCGCACAGGCAATCGACGAATCTCGCGCGCAACGACTCAATTGTCGTCGGCGCCAGTCGCACGTCACCGCACCAGCACCCCGCCTCTTGCCGGCACGTGAACGTCTTTCCGCAGCTCGGGCAGGTCTTTTCAATCGTTGCCGACATGCTCCCCATACTCCCTCAGCGTCGCCTGTGTAGCATCCTCTTCGGAGCGCGCGATATACAGCAGCAGAAACAGCAGCAGCAGTCCTCCCCAGAAAACTGCGCCGTAGGTTTCAAAGCGGCGGTCGACCACCGATCCCACGTTCAATAATCCCACGAGAGTAAGAATGGCGTATCCGAATCGGCGTTTGGATCGATCCGCGGCCAAGAGTGCCGCCAATGCACACGCGGCGGGCAGCACGTACAGCGAAAAGTAGTGGTCTTCGGCCACCGGTGAAACCAGCAGCATCCACACCACCACCGCTCCCAGGATCAGCGGTTCCGACTCCCGAGTCGACCTCCGCCCCACTAGCCAGATCGGCAGTCCTACCGCAAGAGCCAGCGCCAGCACCATCGGCGTCGTGTGGCTGCCTCCCACCAGGCGCTGCAGCACCGAGCCCAAATCTTGATTCCGCGGCCGCTCCATGCTGAGCAGCTGATCGTACAGCTCCGAATGCGATCGCGACGACTCCGACCCAAGCGCCGGCGCCGCCACTTCGCGCGTCCATTCGCCGATGTAGTGGAGATTCCCGCGCCAGCCGAAAGCCGCGCTCGGCAGCAACAGTCCGCCCAGGACGATTGCCGCCAGGCTGGCCGCCACCATCTTCCATCTCCCGCGCCACGCGTAGTAACACAAAAGCGAAAGCGCGAAAGCTTTCAGCAGCACCGCTCCCGCCAGGCAGGCGGCTGCCGCGGCGACGCGGCCTTTGTGTTCCCAAAAAATCGCGGCGATGATCAGCCAGGTCATCAACACGGAGGCTTGGCCTCGTGTCAGGCCCACTGTAAACCAGATCGACACCAGCAAAGCCGGAATGAACGTGATCGCCAGCCGCTTGCGCTCTCCGCTGACTCCGGCTCCGGCCAGCTGCCCCGACATGCTCACCGCGGAGATCGTCAGTCCCGCGCAGACGAAATACCACGCCAGCACGCTTACCGGCATCGGCAGCAGCGCAAAGGGCACCATCACCACCGAAAATGGTGGCGGATAGACGTACGCCCAGCCACGCTGATTGCGGATCGCATATGGATCCTGGCCGTGCAGCACGGCCGCGGCTGCATCCCGGTATACGCTGAAGTCGGTGCGGTGCGCGGGCGAGCCCCACTGATGGCCGGGCGCGCCATAGGGTCCGGCCCTGAAGAGTGTGATCCAGGCGAAAAGCGCGAAGAGCAGAATCGTCGTGAGCGCCAGGCCTATCTTCAGAGGCCGCACTCGCTCGAGTTCAGCTGCAGGCTGCGTTTGCGTTACCAAACTGGCTGCCAGTCTATAAAACGAGGGCCCCGCCGACTAGGGAGAATCGGCGGGGCCGTTTCCAGAGGTGACCGCAAATTCGATGTTGGAAAGACTCTAAATGCGCTCTCGCGGCGTGGCAAGTTCATAATTTGGATCGTGTCGATCAATTTTCCCACGGTTCTTCGGGATTTGCTAAGTATCCGCGAAATCAGCTCGTGGGTCATTTTCCGAGAAGAGGACTTATCAGGAGTTGGCGCTGAACGCGATTGATTTATACTTCGGTATCGGCTAGTGAGGTAGGATGAAAAGGTTCTTCACTGCGGCGTTTTTGGGCTTACTCCTCTCCGCGCCGTGCCTCTCGCAATTTAACAAAGACGACAATCTTACTCATAAGCTAAGCGTCCGCACTGGTGTTGGTCGAGTAGAAGGCAGTTTTGTGGAGGTTCTCGGCCAAACCGCGCGCCTATTCAATATCCCGATGGGAATCTCCTGGTTGAATACGGAGAGCGCCCAACAGAAGCGCACGATCGAATATGAGAACGCCACGGTTCTGGAAGCCATCGAACACATCGCAAACACGGAGCCGGGTTACGAAGTAACGGCAGCAAATGGCGTCGTGCATGTCAGCACGGTAAGCGTGCCTCTGGGCCAGAACTTCTTGTATCTGAGAATTCCAAACTTCTCCGCGGGAGGTAGTTCTGGCCTCGTAGAGGCAGCGCTTAGGATGCGACTGAATCAGGAAATCTCTCCAGACCCGCAACGTGGGTACGGCGGCAGCGTTTTTTCGAATGCAAATGACCCGAAACTCGACCTGCATATGACAAACGTTTCTGTCGAAGACATTCTCGACGGTATTGCGGTTGCCTCGAATGACAAGGTGTGGGTTGTGACCTTTGAGGAAAAACCCGATCATCTGACAGCTACGGGTTTTCGACGGACTGAGCCTTTGCGCTCGACAACATTCGTACCCGACGAGGCGCAACCCGTTTGGGATATGTTTCTCTGGGACTACTGGCGGCGGATAGCCCTGTCCATACGATAGTTCGACATTCTGTTTCCAAGTCCTGAGAAACGGGATCCTCGGAAAGCGGCCTAATGACCAACAGGTTCAAATTCGAACCACTATACAAAATGAAGCTCAGCGTTCCGCCATCTCCGGCACGGCGGGCTGCTCCGCCTTCCTCAGCTCCGGAAATCCCCAGGCCCACAACGCCGTCACCACCAAAGCTCCCAGGCCTCCCACCACGACTGCGGGTACGGTCCCTAACCATTGCGCCGTGATCCCGGACTCAAATTGCCCCAATTCGTTGGATGCGCCGATGAACATCATCTCCACCGCGTTCACGCGGCCACGCATCTCATCCGGCGTGCTGAGTTGCACCAGCGTTCCGCGAGTTACCACGCTCACCATATCCGTCGCGCCGACGAAAAGAAGCGCTATCAGGGAAAGCATAAAGCTCCGCGAAAGTCCAAACACCACCGTGAACGCTCCGAAGCCCGCCACGCACCACAACATCGTCGCGCCCGCCCTGCGCCGCAGCGGCTTGTTTGCCAGCAGCACGGCCATCGCCGCCGCACCCGCTCCCGGAGCGCTGCGCAGCAGCCCCAGTCCCCAGGGCCCG
>Ga0206953_1118_pt1 | contig 14374 bp, 15 predicted proteins | sample Alteio_BWOrgHeat_36_FD_152977 | JGI IMG/M metagenome (GOLD analysis project Ga0206953, IMG submission 152977) | Enriched cells from forest soil in Barre Woods Harvard Forest LTER site, Petersham, Massachusetts, United States -... | ecosystem: Environmental > Terrestrial > Soil > Temperate forest >...
TGGTTTCTCGTTCACGCCGCGCAGCAGGATTTCTTTTGTTGCCGGCTGCCCTTCTTACGATTGTGAGCATTGTAGCGTTTAGGCAACCTGCTGGGAACACCGATTCCGCTCAAACGCTCAGCGATCCGCTCGTCCTGCCACCAGGATGGTCTGCCCCGCCGACCCCTGCAGATAATCCGATCACGGCAGAAAAATTCACGCTCGGCAGACAGCTCTTTTTCGAAGTTGCCCTCAGCAAAGATGGGAGAACCTCATGCGGCTCATGCCATAATTCTTACCTGGGTTTTGCAGCCGGGGGACCACACGCTGGAGCCGATAGCGTTCAATCCACACCGGCGCGCGATGTTCCGCGGCTTGAGAATGTAGGGTATGACACCGTCCTCACCTGGGACGGTCACATCCAAACGCTCGAAGAGCAGGTTCAAATTGCTGTTGTGAAGAAAGGCGATCTTCAGGGTGACACCACCAAGATCTTCCCCATTCTTGCAAGCAATCCCGCCTACACCGCGATGTTCACAAAAGCATTTGGCGACCCCACCATCACGCTGGACAGAATCGCAAAAGCCATTGCCACGTTCGAGCGCTGCTTCATTAGCGGCAGCAGCCCCTACGATCAATACTTGAATGGGAACACTACAGCGATGACATCTTCGGCGGTCAAGGGCATGCAGCTTTTCTTCGATACAACGAAGACGAATTGTTCAGGATGTCATAATAATCTTGGTGGAAATAATGCCAATGTTTCGGCCAATCTCTTTACGGACAATAATTACTACCGAACAGGTACGTTCGAGCCTATGCCCACCCCAGGCAATCCCTCCGGTGGCTATGGTGGTGGTGGCAAAGACACCGTGTTCGATTCGCTGGTAACAAAAGGCGAGGATATTGGCCGCGAATTTGTGACGCAGAATGTAAAGGATCTTGGAAAGTTCCGAACGCCATCCCTGCGCAACGTGGCGCTCCATGGGCCTTACGGCGCAGACGGCACTGTCCCCACCATTGCTCAGGTCATCCAAAACTACAATATGGGAGGAAGTGGCAGCAGCGCGGTCGATACCGCAGCGAAGTTCAATAAAGATCCCCGCATTAAACCGCTCAAGCTCAGTACGGAGGAGATAAACGATCTCACTGCATTCCTCAACAGCCTGACCGATCTTTCCTTTATTTCGGATACGGCTTTTCAACAACCCAGCGCGGCATCTTCGGTGGTGGATGACCACATTGTGGCCGAAAACATTTCAGCTTATCCGAATCCTGCTTCGGGATTCCTGAATGTAGTGTGCCCCAATTTCACCGGCCCCACCGAAGCAACGCTGATCTCCGAAAACGGAGTTGCCGTTTGGCGGCAAATGCTGAATTCCGATGGCAAACTGCGTCTCGATCTTTCCAGCGTCACGAACGGCTCCTATCGGCTCCTCCTGCGTTCTACCGCAGCGCTGCAAACGCTGCCGATCGTGATCCAAAGGTGAGATTTCGCGGAGAATGTTTCCCATGAAGCGTCTCATCTGTCTGTGGTTTATTTTGCTTTGCGCCACGCTTCATACGAGCGCGGCGCACGCACAATGGGTGCAGACGAATGGGCCGTATGGAGGAAGTGTTTTTAGCATTACACATATTGGCAATGCCCTATTTATTGGGACTTATGGTGGTGTATTCGAATCGACGGACGGGGGCTCAAACTGGAATCGTAGAACATCAGAGTTGCCGGAGAATCCTTATGTTATTGCCTTGCAGTCTCAGGGTACAAACTTGTTTGCTGGATCGATGTGGTACAGAATGTTTTGTTCCACCGATAGCGGTACTACATGGACTCATATTTCACTAGGTTTTCCTCCCAATCTGGGATTCTCCATCAGTTCATTGGGATCTAGTAGCGGTGCGATTTTAGTACCCGCTGCGGGTTATCTTTTTATAGGTACGGAGGATGGAACTGAATGGGTCAAGGCCGATACTAATCTCACTAATTTTAGTAATCCCGAATCCTTTGTGACTATCGACTCCACTACCTATGCCGCAGGAAGATGGGTTACTACAACAACGAACGATGGCTCCACATGGACCGTAACCGGAATATCTCCTTCCGACACTGCTTGGAGCATTACTGCATTAGCCAACATCGGGAATGTACTTATTGCATACGATGAAAATTTGGGTATTCGTCGGTCCTTTGACGAAGGCTTTAGCTGGGAATCAGCTAACAACGGACTTCCAAACCCAAAGAACAATTACTATTTTGGCAACATCTTTGCAACGCTTGGAAATGAAATTTTTGCAATAGGCTCTGATGGATCGATTTATCGTTCGATCGATACCGCCCAATCGTGGCAGCTTGCTTCTTTCGGCCTGCCCAATGGAGTGAGAGTGAATACAATTGCGTCCGTTGACACCGAACTTCTTGCTGGATTCACTGGATTTGGCCTTTATCGCTCTTTCGATAGTGGTGTAACTTGGTTCCAATGCAATCAAGGACTTCTTAATACATCTGTAAATTGTATGACGTCCGTCAATGATACAACGGTAGCTGCAACGAATGAGGGAATCTTCGTAAGTGCCGATAACGGCGTATCTTGGCAAATGAGGGATAATCCTTTCCTCCTATCCAATTTTACCTCTTTGCTGCTTGACGGAGGAAATCTATTCGCAGGAGCATCCAACTGGTCTCCATTTTCCTCTTTGCTTGTTTCCTCTGATCTTGGGAATTATTGGAATGTGATAGGCGCGCCGATGACAGACTACTCGACTTATACAATGATTCGAGCGGGAAATAATTTACTTGCGGGCGGAGAAGATAATGTCTATTGGTCACTTAACAATGGAGCATCTTGGAATCTTTCGCTTAAAGCCTATATATACAATTTCTTGAAATTCGGCTCCAGCATCCTTGCTTCAACGAATATTGGCATCTTTGCTTCTAACGACGATGGAATTACATGGAATGAATCGGATTCAGGCATACCATTTATTCAACAACTTGCAATTAATACAATTGGATCAGTCGGAACTAAATTATTTTCGAACCACTTAGGCATGACAAACCTTGACAAAGGTCTCCTTTTTATGTCTGATGACACTTCTGTCTCGTGGCATCGCACCATAGATACCTCCGTCCCTCCCCGAGGGGAAATCGAAACGTTTGCTTCGGCTGGCAACAATCTTTTTGTAGCAACCGACAGCGATGGGATTTTTCTAACAACAGATTACGGTGCCAGTTGGGCGCGTGAGAACTTAGGATTAGGCGATTCGAGTATTGTCTCGCTCGCCGTACAAGGAAATGAACTCCTCGCCGGCACAGCATCTTCCGGCGTATGGCGGCGCCCGCTTGCGGAGATGATTCCTGCTTCAAGCGTAGCGAGCGGGAAGCAAATAGCTAACACGATCTCCGTTTATCCTGACCCGGCATCGAATATGGTTACCGTCTCTTGCCCGAATCTCAAAGGAGCAACCGAGGCTAGCCTTGTTTCCGAGATTGGCATTACTGTTTGGCACAGAACCATTAACGCAGATGGCAGACCATTCCAACTCGATCTCACCGGTGTTGCTAATGGCACTTACCGACTGACTTTTGTGTCCGGCGGCGTATCCAAGGCAACCACGATCGTGCTTCGACGCTAAGGCCGAGCTTAGTTTGCAAAAAGCTCTTCCACCCTCACACAAAATTCAGGAAGAACTATAGAGCAAACGACACCTTCTTTACCGTGGAAAAAACTTTCGAATCCTTTTGAAGCATTGTTAAATCGTTCGATGCTATGCTCCATAGGATCGATGATCCAGTATTCTTTTACTCCGAATGTTTCGTAGCCGTCCTTTTTGAGCAAGAGATCGAACACTGCGGTCGAACGAGATAGCACTTCGACCACGATGTCCGGCGGGCCGTGTACACTATCTTCTTCGATGTAATGAAGATGTTCCGACGCTATAAAAAGAATATCGGGCTGATAAACATCATTGCGGGAAACATGAACGTCGAATGGCGCGCTATAGACTTCTCCCAACTTTCGCGAAGAGACGACATTATACAGTTGCGCACCCAAACGCATCGATATTTTCTGATGTTTTCGAACAGGACTTGGTGACATAATAAATTCCCCGCCAATGAGCTGAATCGGTGTACCCTCCGGCAACCGGGAATAATCGGCGACGGTCTTTCGCTGGGTCAGAGTGAGCGCGGTATCCATGACTGTAAAACTCCCAATCATGCCAGAATGTTCGCGCGAACGGCTACGCCTCCCCTGCTGTTTTCGAAGCCGTTCTCACAATAACAACTAAGATTTTACGTGAAGCCAACTGACCAGCAAAATCCAGATTATTTTCATAAAGTAGTTGATTGCCAATGGGCGTGCCCGGCGCATACGAATGTGCCGGAGTACATCCGCCTTATCGCGCAAGGCAAGTACACCGAGTCCTACATGCTTAACCGGGAGTCGAACGTGTTTCCCGGCATTCTGGGCCGCACCTGCGACCGACCCTGCGAGCCGGCCTGCCGCCGCGACCGCGTTGATGGCAAGCCAGTAGCCATCTGCCGCTTGAAGCGCGTTGCCTCCGATCTGCGCGATGATGATATTTCGATGCTGCTGCCCAAAATTCCTACGAAGAAGAACGGCAAACGCATCGCCTGTATCGGCGCTGGACCGGCATCGCTGACTGTCGCGAACGACCTCATGCCACTCGGATACGAAGTAACTATTTTCGAAGCAATGGATAAACCGGGCGGACTCATGCGCTCGAATATCCCCTCCTTCCGCTTACCTGCCGGTGTGCTCGATGAAGAGATCGCGATGATCGTCGATATGGGCGTAGATGTGCGATATAATTCCGAGATCAAGAGCATGAGGGCGATGCTCGAACAAAATTTCGATGCGGTATTTATTGGTTCTGGCGCGCCGCGTGGGAAGGATCTGCAAATTCCGGGACGTCAGGAAACTGCCGCGAACATTCATATTGGAATTGACTGGCTGTTCTCCATTGCGTTCGAGCATATCAAGTCTATCGGCGAGAAAGTGCTCATTATCGGCGTTGGAAACACTGCGATGGATTGCTGCCGCTCCTCGCGCAGATTAGGCGGAAAAGATATTAAGGTAATGGCTCGCCGTCCTCGAAAATATTTCAAAGCATCGCCGTGGGAACTGGAAGACGCCGAGGAAGAAGGAATCGAGATCGTTATCAATCACGCTCCGAAACGGTTCGTGATGGAAAATGGCAAGCTGGTTGGGATGGAATTCGAACGCCTCGAATGGAACGAAGGCGCGACAGAATCGCGTACCATCGACTCCGTAATCATTCCCTGCGACGATGTGATCCTCGCCATCGGTCAGGATAACGCGTTCCCGTGGATCGAAAAAGATCTTGGCATGGAATTTGGCAAGTGGGATATGCCGAAAGTTGACGAAACGACGTATATGTCAACACTGCCCGGCGTGTTTTTCGGTGGCGATGCAGCGTGGGGACCGAAGAATATCATTTGGGCCGTCGAGCACGGACATCAGGCAGCGATTTCCATAAATAATTATGTGAATGGCATTCCCGTCACCGAGCGAATGAAGCGCGGAATGAACCTTGTCTCTGCCAAAATGGGACTTTCGGAATGGTCGTATAATAATAATTACGATCCCGCGATTCGGCAGAAGATGAAGCACGTCGATTTGGTGGAACGTTTCAAGAACCTGACCACAGAAGTAGAACTTGGATTTACAGCAGAGCAAACCGCGAATGAAGTCCAGCGCTGCCTGAATTGCGACATGGAGACCGTATTCTTCGCGCCGAAGTGCATCGAGTGCGATGCGTGTATTGACGTGTGCCCGGTGCAATGCCTGACGATCACCAAAGATGGCGACGAGACCGATCTTCGTTCCCGACTTTCCGCGCCCGCGCTCAATCTCTCGCAGGATCTATTCGTTTCGGAACCATTAAAGCAAACCGGACGCATCATGGCAAAGGACGAAGACCTCTGCGTCCACTGCGGCCTCTGCGCCGAACGCTGCCCCACCTTCGCATGGGATATGCAGAAATTCGATGCGATCATTCCCAAAGCGATCGATATGCGAGAATTGGTGATGGCGTAGTGAACTCCTGATGATTATTCCAAAGGACGCAATTATTGCAGACGCGAAGATTCGAGACTACCTGCTAAAGCCACTCGAAGTTGACGATAAATCGGGCTATCTCGCTCTTGCCGGGTACTTGCGAGAAGATTATTGGGAGTTAATACGTGACATTCGAGATCAGCTTCTGCCAGGAGATGCGATCTTTCAGGAACGGGACAAGTTCGGAGAGTATTACATACTGAACGGAAAGGTGAAAGGCCCAAACGGTCGTGTTCTTGGAGTTCGAACGATTTGGCTTCGAGAACCTGACAACCGAATTCGGTTTTTGACACTCTTCCCCGATTAAACAAACACCATGAAACTCGAATTATTTGAACGCGCCGCTTTGACACACGACGTTCCAAAACATCATCTCAAAAAAGGAGATGTCGTGCGTGTTATTGATTATCTCGATAATCCTGAACCAGGATATGCACTCGAGGTTTTCGATGCTCTGGGAAATACCGTCGATGTCCTAAGCGTACCGGAGTATTATCTCGAAGAGCTTAGAGAAGGCGAACTATTGCAAGTGCGGCATGTCGAAGCGGACGCGTTGTGATGGCATAAATAAGACTCAATTTGTATTCGAAAAAGGTCGATTTTTCGGCCTTTTTATTTTCCTAAAAAATTAGGAAACCGAACGGTTACGCATTCGGTTAGAGGAGTTGTGAGACGAGACGTATTTCAGGCCATAGCAGATCCGACGCGGCGGGCGATCCTTAGTTTGCTCGCCGTGCAAACATTGACGATGACGAGCATCGCCGATCACTTTAACGTGTCGCGGCCTGCGATCTCGAAGCACGTAAAGATACTGGAGGAATGCGGTCTGGTGAGCATCACGCAACAAGGCCGCGAACGGTATTGCGAGGCAAGCATGAATAAATTAGACGAAGTATCCGACTGGGTCGAACGCTACCGCAAAATGTGGGATGAACGGCTCGACCGGCTGGAAGAATACCTGAAAGAATTACAATCCAAAGAAAAAGAACATGGCAACAAGATCTGATTTCACCATTACAACTGCACCCAAAGAGATAATCTTAACGCGAACGATACCTGCTCCGCGTGAGCTTGTGTTCGATGCGTTCACGAAAGCCGAGCATTTAGCGAAGTGGTTCGGGCCTCGCGTGTTTACAACAACCAGCGAGACCGATCCCCGACCCGGTGGCAAATTCCGAATCACAATGCACGGCCCGGAAAATGGGCCGCAAGAAATGAAAGGACCGTTCCCAATGACCGGAGAATACCTCGAGTTCGTCCGACCTGAACGAATCGTCTATACGAACGATCTTCATGAGCATCCGGATAGGTGGAAGAGCTTGATCCAAAGTGGAATCGAGAATGGAAAAAACGAAAATTTTCTATCGTCGCTTGTAACTATTACGTTCGATGATCTTGATGGCAAGACAAAATTAGTTATCCGCACACGGTTCGATTCCGATGCCGTCCGCGATGGATACATTAAGTTCCAAATGTGTGAAGGCTGGAGCGAAAGCCTCGATAAGCTCGAAGAAATGCTTACAGGCACTGTCGTTATCGAACGCACATTTGATGCCCCGGTGGAAAAAGTTTGGGATGCCATCACAAATAACGATGCAATGAAGCAATGGTATTTCAAACTTCCAGAATTCAAAGCGGAGGTCGGATTCGAGTTCGAATTTGAAGGCATCAAGCCGAATAAAGGAACCGTTCTCCACAAGTGTAGAGTAACGGAAGTCATTGCCGGTCAAAAATTAGCATACACCTGGCAATACGAAGAATATAAAGGCATCTCGACCGTTGCCATTGAATTATGGGCGGAAGGAAAACAAACGAAGCTTCGCCTCACTCATTCCGGTCTTGATTCGTTCATTATCAATAACGACCCAGCTCTCGATGCGCGCAATTTTGCGGCTGGATGGACGGATATTATTGGCAGATCTTTGAGGGAATTCGTCGAAACACGAAGTTCATCAATAGATCGTACCATGGCTGCAACCCGTATCCTAAATGCTCCGCGAAAACTTGTGTGGAAAGTATTGACCGATCCCGAACATGTCAAGCATTGGTGGGGGCCGAACGGCTTTTCACTCACAACTCACCAATTCGAAATGCGAAAGGGCGGCGAGTGGAACTTCACCATGCACGGGCCCGATGGCACCGATTACCCAAACGAGATGGTCTTCGAGGAACTCGTTCCAATGGAACGGATCGTGTTCATGCATGGCCCCGCTCCAAAATTTCAAATGTTCATTTCACTGCACGATCAAGGCGATAAGACAGAGCTAAACTGGCGCAATGTCTTCGAATCTGCCGAAGATTACAGGCGTGCGGTCGAAGTATTCCATGCGGTCGAAGGGCTTCAGCAAAACGTGGATAAACTAAAGGCGTACCTCACCAATCTTCAACAGTAAATAATAAAATCTCATTAAAAAGAAAAAGATGTCAAAAGTACGAGTACATGCATTTTCGCTATCGATCGATGGCTACGGAGCAGGCCCAAATCAGGATCTCCAGAACCCTCTCGGAGTCGGCGGCTTTGGGCTGCATACATGGATGACCGAGACTCAAACATTTCACGAAATGTTTGGGAAAGACGGCGGTACCACCGGAATAGACGATGAATTCGCAAAACGCAGCTTCGAGAATATCGGAGCCGAGATTCTCGGCCGCAATATGTTCGGCCCGATCCGCGGTCCGTGGCCTGACCACGAATGGAAAGGCTGGTGGGGGCCTAACCCACCGTTCCATTGCGACGTGTTCGTGCTGACGCACCACGCTCGCCCATCTGAAAAAATGGAAGGCGGCACCACATTCCATTTCGTCGCCGATGGTTTCCGTGCTGCGCTCGAACAGGCAAAAGCGGCGGCCAACGGCAAAGATGTCCGGATCGGCGGCGGCGCGGAGACGATCCGGCAATATTTGCAAGCAGGTCTCATCGACGAAATGCATCTGGCTATTTCACCGGTGCTGCTCGGCTCCGGCGAACATCTGCTCTCCGGTATCGACCTGCCAAAACTCGGCTATGAGGTCAGAGAACACGTTCCCACAAGTCAAGCCATGCATCTCATTATCACCAAACGGTGACTACAAATTTTTCATAATTTCTAACTTAGAGAACCATTTTCAACATGTCACAGAAAAACAAAACCACACTCAAAGCCGAACCCGGCCAGCTCGATACCACTCTTACACGCGAGTTCGATGCGCCGCGCGAACTCGTGTTCAAAGTATTAACCGATGGAAACGCCATTCCGAAGTATTGGAACGAAGATTCCCATGTCGAGCAGTTCGACGCTCGCACCGGCGGCTCCTGGTCCGTCGTTGTTCGCCCGAAGAACGGATGGGAGCAGAAGTTTCATGGCGTCTATCACGATGTCACGTCGCCGGAACGAATCGTTCGAACCTTCGAAATGATGCAGGGAAAGACCGTGCTCGAAACCTACACGTTGAAAGACTTGGGCGGCAGAACGAAGATGACCATCCAAAGTATCCATCAGTCCGTTGCCGATCGCGATACCATCATCGGATATGACTTTGCACGCTACGCCTGCGAAAGTCACGACCGGCTGGAAACTCTTCTTAAGAATTCCATGAAATAATTTTTCCTACACTGAAATCAAATCATTAATCACAAAAGCGGATCCTATAGAACATTATGAAACTTTATACCTATCTCAACTTCAATGGTAATTGCCGAGCGGCCTTCGAGTACTATGAGAAGCATCTCGGAGGAAAAATACTCACGATGATGACACACTCGGAAGCACCATCCGAGTCAGGCATTCCTCCGGAATGGAGTTCAGCGATTCTCTATGCACGAATGACACTTGGTGAAACTGAACTTATGGCTGCCGATATTCCTCCTGACCGTCAAAAACCAATGCGAAGTGCTTATCTTTTTCTGAGCGTCTCAGGACCGGATGAAGCAGAACGTGTTTTTAATTCACTAACCGAGGGTGGAGAAACCATCATGCCGCTTCAGGAAACATTCTGGGCTGAGCGTTACGCCGTTGTCCGAGATCAGTTCGGTACACTGTGGATGATAAACGCCGACCGCGTTAGCTGAAGCGCTACATTAACATCTTCACATGTCACAGAAAAACAGAACAGTCGTTACAACCGAACCTGGTAAGCAGGAAGTGATCGTTAACCGCATGTTCGATGCGCCGCGCGATCTTGTATTTCAGGTTATGAATGATCCCAATGCACTGCACAAGTGGTGGGGGCCTCGATCTCACGAAATAAAAGTTGTACAATATGATCCAAAACCCGGTGGATCGTGGCGCATCATACACACCGATCCGAGCGGCCAGAAGCATGGCTTCCATGGAGTCGTTCATGATATTGTGGCCCCAGAGCGCATCGTACGTACTTTCGAATATGAGGGAATGCCGGGTCATGTGCTGATGGAAACTACAACATTGGAAGACGTTGATGGAAGGACAAAGTTCACATTGCAACTCGTTTTCCAATCCGTTGCCGACCGCGATGGAATGGTACAGTCTGGCATGGAAAGCGGCATGGCTGAGGGCCACGATCGGCTGGAAGAGTTACTTGCATCCTATAAATAGATTGTGAAATTCATCATTAAAGAATGGACTTAAGTCTATGATTTTAATAAAAAATATTTTTGGTCGAATAGTGGCAATCTACCTGTTCGCCGACGACTTTATTCATTTCATATTGTCTGAATCTAATTAATGATTAAAATGAAATAGCATGAAAGCACAGAGCGTAACACCCAATAGCATTGACGAATACATTTCAGGTTTCCCTGATGACATCCAAGAAATCCTGGAACGACTTCGTGCAACCATTAAAAAGGCTGCGCCGCAATCAGTTGAAGTAATCAGTTATGGGATGCCCGCGTTTCGATTGAACGGCATGTTGGTTTATTTTGCAGCACGTCCAAATCACATCGGCTTTTACCCGACGCCTTCAGGAATTAATGCGTTTAAAAAGGAACTATCCATGTTCAAGAGCGCGAAAGGTTCCGTTCAGTTCCCAATCGGTGAGCCGCTTCCATTAGGCCTGATACGTAGAATTACAAAATTCAGAGTTAATGAGAACTCCAAACGATCTGAAACCAAGCAAAAAAAGAAATAAATAACCTGATCTCTATGAAAGCAGATACTAGTATTAATGCTTCTAAATGGTCATTTGGGGCTTGCGTAGCTTTTATTGCACTATTAGCATTGTTGCATATTGTGAAATCAGAAATTGACCCATCCTGGAATTTTATCAGCGAATATCAGATAGGGCGATTGGGATGGTTAATGCATATCGCGTTTTTTTCTTTGTCATTAAGCTGCATCTTTTTATCCATATCGTTGTGGAAACCCTTAAACTTCGTTGGGAAAATCGGCATCATTATGTTACTAATTTCTGCAGCAGGAATGCTTATTGCTGCAATTTTCAAAACCGATCCGCTTAATACTCCGCCGGAGTTCGTTACACAATCAGGCAAATTACATCAATTTGGAGCCATGCTCGACTTGATTCCATTCGCAGCACTTTTCATCACACTTTCAATTCTAAAAAAAATGGAATGGCATATAAACCGTCTATTGCTCTTAAGCAGCTTAGTTTTGATTTGGTTCGGGTTTATCTATTTTGTTGTCAGCATGGCAACACAATTCCCGGTTGACGGAAAGTTTGGCCCGAATATTCTTTTAGGTTGGCAAAATCGAATTATGATTATCACACAAGTTCTCTGGCTCGCAATCATTTCGAGACAAGTTGCTAACAAATAGATGCCAAGCGAGCAAGGTCAGATCGTAACAATAGTTCGGGAACTGCTTACACGGAAGCAGTTGGTTCTGCTCGCGATCGATGGTTACGGCGGATCTGGAAAGACTACACTTGCCAGAGCCATCCAAGGTGAGTTTCCAAACTCGGCCATCATCTCCGGAGATGATTTCGCTATTCCGGGTGGCGGATCAGATCGGAAAAGAATTATCTCTCAAGTGCTCGTCCCACTATCGGAAGGTAAGACAGCTAATTATCAACGGTTTGACTGGCCCAAGCAGGCCCTCGCCGAATGGAGGGAAGTAAAACCGCATGGACTAATTATATTCGAAGGCGTTTCCGCTCTTGGCGAAGATTTCAACACATATTATGATTTTCGAATATGGATCGATTGCGCTCACGAACTGGCTTCGCAGCGCGGCATGGAACGAGACAAAAATATTTACGGCGTTGATCACGACCGGATGTGGAAGGAAATTTGGATTCCGGAGGAAAGAGAATACGGAAAAACGGAGCCGTGGAAACGGGCCGATCTTATTGTTAATGTTATAGGGATGTGAAACGCGTTATCAAGAAAGCGAGATAATCCGCTCACACCCGGCAGGCTCTCCCATTTATTAACGGAGGAGCCATGCCGGGAGTGGGCAAGATCTGTAGAGCAATAACTCAATCGTTGCGAAAATTTTATTTAGTCTATTTCATCAGGGTCAAGCACAATGATTGAGCAAGGGGAAGTCCATATCACAGCAACGACCGTTTGATCCGGAAGCGTGATGTCCGCATTCTGACCCTGCGGTACCGTTTGACCATAGATCGTGACAGAGGTTGCTGTATCCGAGATCGTAACGGTATCCGTGCTATTACCTGGAGCACTTACATAATAGTCACCGCTTGTGGTGGAAACCGTTACGGTTCCAAGGGTCTCGCTCTGCTTATTCGACACCTGAAATGTCAACCCCGATGTTTGTGAAAATGCTTTTTCGCTAAAGCCAAGAGTGGCTATGATAGCTACGAGTATGGCAATTGTTCTTTTCATATTGACTCCTTGTGTTACTGATGAAGTTCTTCCTAATCGCAAAATTAGTTCAATGGAATGATAAAACGTTATTCAAATAATTCTTATCACAAATTTACGGATCTCATAGGTGTGTTTCCAAGGACACCCATCATTTATTTATTATTTTTGTTGAACAAAAAACACTCATGTTGAGCTATTATCATAACATCAGATCCTGTTTTTGAACATCCATTAGGCAAAAATATTTATATTATGTCGTCAATTCAGATTGATTTAAGCGAATTAATTAGAATTATTCGCACAAATGGCAATAAGCAGGCTAATTCTTTATTTGCCGAAAAAGGAAAAAACACAAAAATACGCCAGCTCGCAAAAAAATTTGCTTTTGAAAAAAATCGTGATGAACCTGCATGGGCACGTGAGATCTTCGAGGATTCGGAGAATTCCACATCTTATACATGGCATCGGTCGCAGCTGCGGCGCGAACTTCTGGATCAGCTCTTTCTCCTCGATAATCACACTGGTTCAGACCGTCGAAAGGCGATGTACCGGCTTCGCAAATCGGTCTTCTCAATACGAGTGCTGCTGCTGTTCGGAGCACGCCGAACTGCAATGTCCCTTGTACCAGTAGCAATGAAGATAGCAGACGCCTTTGAGCTTACAGCCGATCGAATTGTATTGCTGGAGGCTCTTACTTCTAATGCAGCTCTGAATGGGTGGAAACTTAAATTTGAGCGGTACGATAGTGAATTACAGAAAGCTGTGCGGCTGAATGTCGCCGAGTTTGAAATTACATCCCTCATTCAGCGGATTAATGTCGAAAGTATAGGTCATGCTCGCCCAACACCGCGCACCAAAAGCCTGGCAGAGACTACACCGCATGAGGCTCGATTGTTATTTCGAGAATTTCCGACCTTCAACGTTGGGCTTGCATACTACCGAATCGTGGTATCCTCAGCACAGGTGCTTAATGATTTTAAGCGCGGACGCGCCTTGTGTAGAGATGCACTTGTATTTTTATCGCGATTCCCAAAGCTGAATACTGCTGCGACGCAAGGTGAGTTCGAGCTGAACCAATTGTGGATGGCCTTGTCATCCAGATCGTTCGAAGATGCAGCCGAATACGCTGCCCAATGCCAAAAATTATTCCGAATGGGAACGAATAATTGGTTCATTGCGCAAGAATACGCGTTTCTTCTCCACATGCATAGCAGGCAATGGCACGAAGCCGCTGCGTTGCTTGAACAGGTGGTTACCCAGAATCGCTTTACTTCGCAGCCCGAGCAGGTTCGCCAAAAGTGGGAGCTCTTCGGACACTATGTAGCGCTCAGCTCCGGGTCCGGGTTGAAGCCGTTCCCATCTACCAGGAGCAATACATTCAGAAAAATACTGCATGAGGTCCCCATTTATCATCAGGATAAAGGCGGCTACAACACCTCGCTTTTCATACTACAATATCTCATCCTTGCGTCCGAAGGAAATCGAAAAGCGCTCTCCGAGAGATCCGAAGCAATGGCCAAGTTCATCTATAGAAATTATCGAGGTC
>Ga0206953_1119_pt1 | contig 14330 bp, 13 predicted proteins | sample Alteio_BWOrgHeat_36_FD_152977 | JGI IMG/M metagenome (GOLD analysis project Ga0206953, IMG submission 152977) | Enriched cells from forest soil in Barre Woods Harvard Forest LTER site, Petersham, Massachusetts, United States -... | ecosystem: Environmental > Terrestrial > Soil > Temperate forest >...
TTATCTGCTGAAGTTTCAGTCCCGTTACTTTTTATGTCCTATTATAATATTGTCTTTCGTTATGGTGTTGAGAAGTTTTGCCGAGATGCAAAGACAGCAGGTGCAAGTGGGCTGATTGTTCCTGACATGCCGATTGATGAAGAAGAGGAAGAGCATTTTTATGTGTTTGCTCAAAAGTTTGATCTGCATGTGATTCATGTTATTTCTCCTGCATCAACACCGCAGCGTCTTAAGAAAAACGCAGAAATGGCAAAAGGTTTTATCTATTGCACAGCAAGACAAGGAATAACCGGTGCAAAAAAAGAACTTGATCCGGAAGTGCGTTCGTATCTTCAGGGAGTAAAAAAATACTTTTCAATTCCTGTCGCGGTAGGATTTGGTATCTCCAACAAAGAACACATTGCATCTCTGAAAAAAGAAGCAGATATTGCAATTGTCGGAAGCGCACTTATTGATGTTATAAAAAATACAAATAAAGGGAAAAGACTTGCTGCTATCAAGCAATTTATTGCAGACTTACACGTTGAATAAGTTCTGTCGATAGCTTACAATAGTAAAAATATGAAAAAACGAGTTTTATCAGGTATTCGCGCAACAGGAAGGTTGCATCTTGGCAATTATTTAGGTGCTATTAAGGGTATGCTTGCCCTGCAGGACGATCCCGACTATGAAACGCTTTATATGGTGGCGGATTTGCATACGTTGACGACACCATATAGTGTGGAAGAATTACGGAAAAACCGTCGTGAAATTATCATTGATTATCTTGCTGCCGGGCTTGATCCTGAAAAAAGTATTTTGTTTCAACAAGCGGCAAATCCTCATCATGCAGAATTTGCTTTTTATCTCTCAAGTGTTGTTACAATAGCCAAAATGCAACATTTGCCGACCTTTAAAGATAAAGTCAAACAATATCCGCAGCACTCAACAATGGCGTTATTGAATTATCCGATTTTAATGAGTGCAGATATTCTTATCTATAAAGCATCGGATGTTCCGGTAGGAATTGATCAGGAACCACATCTGGAAGTGGCGCGTGAAATTGCCCGCCGAATGAATCAAGATTTTGAAACGGATTTTCCAGAACCGCGAACTTTTAAGACAACAGGCGAATATGTGCCGTCACTGATAGGTGAAGGGAAAATGAGTAAATCAGTTGAAGGAAGTTATATCAATTTAACTGATGATTTGGATACAATCAAAGCAAAACTGGCAAAAGCACCGACAGACTCAGGCAAAGGGAAGATTGGACAAATGTCGAGTGGTGTTGTCTCACTCTTAACGTTTGTTGAGTTGTTTGAAGGAAAAGAGAGAAGAAAAGTATATGAAGCAGCATATGAACATGAGGGGATTAGGTACGGAGATTTGAAAACAGAGTTGGCTGAAGCAATTTATCAAGAACTTCGTCCGATCCAAGAGAAAAGAAAAGAGTTTGAAGAAAATCCCGAAAAAGTTGACCGGATCATTCAAGAAGGCAATGAAAAAGCCCAAGGACTTGCAAAGATAACAGTAACAGAAGTCAGAAAAAAAATGGGTCTGCTTTAAATTTCTATTTCCACACGCAACCCAAAATGATCTGAAATATCGTCTTCAACGACACCGAATTGTTTGATTGTTAGGTCATCACTTACAAAAATATAGTCAACGGCAACTCCTTGTGGAAAAAGTTCTTTTGCGCGATGGGTGCGAGGGTTAAGCGTGTTGGTGATATGATTTTCAGCAATGAGATTTCTAGAAAGTTTGCTTATTTTTTGTATTGTTGGCTGGTTTGGATCAAGATTAAAATCACCGGTGAGAACAAACGGTTTAGGAACATTTTGCAAATACTTAAGCAGTATTTCTCCTTGTTCTGTTTGATGCGGTTCTTCCGTTGGTGTATGTGCCCAGGCAAAATGGGTATTCATAAAAGAGATTTGTTTGCCTTCAATTTGGAATGTGAGATGAAGAAATGTTCGTCCAAGACTTTCATACTGTGTTACATCAGGCGGGAATGGAGTTGTATTTTGGTTGAGAGTAAGAATGTTTTTTTCAATGAGAGCAAAATTGTTTTTATAAAAAATAGCATTTCCCATATAGGCATTAACAGGATCTGATAAATAGCGTTGACTGATTGCCAGTTCGCTTTTATAATTTGTGGAAAGTACCTGCTGCAATTTTGCAAAACAGTCACGAGTAGAATTAATATTGCCGCTGAGTGTGTTTTTCCCTGCCAGTTCTTGAAAATGGAAAATATCAAAATCATTTTTTGCAAGAAACGGAATCAGGGTGTCCCAATAGTTGTCGCCATTTATATTTAGCTGAAGTAATTTTATTGTCATTGAAAAAGTATAGCATGAAATTCTTTATTTTTTGCTAGAATACCTAGAGATGATTCCAAAAGAAAAAATCGCAGCTTTTCAAACAAAAATTCTTGATTGGTATGCGCTACATCAGCGTGATCTGCCTTGGCGGAAGACTCGTGATCCATATCGCATTTTAATTTCTGAAATAATGTCTCAGCAGACGCAATTGAGTCGGGTAGTTCCTAAATATGAAGCATGGATCATGGCTTTTCCTACGATTGAGGATTTATCAAAAGCGTCGGTTTCAGAAGTTTTGAAATATTGGTCAGGGCTTGGGTATAACAGGCGGGCGCTTCATTTGAAAAAAACTGCAGAGATTATAACTGAAAAATATAAAGGAGTATTCCCAAAGAGTGAAAAAGAGCTGTTACGTTTGCCCGGAATAGGGCAATATACTGCACGCGCCGTTTTGTGTTTTGCGTTTGATCAACAGGTGACTGTGGTTGATACCAATGTAAGAAAGGTTATTTTGACTCAAATTTTAGATTTGAATTATTCAGAAAGCCAGGATCTTAAATTATCTGACAATAAAAGTCAGCTTGGTGATAGAAAGATTGACGAGAAGATGTTTGAAGAAATTGCAACACAATTATTGCCATATGATAGAGCCTATGAATGGAATCAGGCATTGATGGACTATGCAGCAGTAGTTTTGAAAAAAGAAAAAATACCGATTCCCAAACAATCCAAATATATCGGCTCTCATCGATATTATAGGAGCAAAGTATTAAAAGTTTTACTGGAAAAGAAAAGTGTAAAAGTAGACGTGATAGGGGAGTTGATAAAAAATGATTATACAATTGCAGAAAGAGACTGGCTTGAAAAGTTATTGAAGGAACTTAAAAAAGAAGGGTTTATTTTTTGGGAAAAAGATAGTATAGCATTGGCTTCTTGACTATTAGTTGTTATACTAACAGTATGAAAATAAAAGCAGTTATCCTCAATTGCACTCTCAAAAAATCTCCAACAGTTTCCAACACGCATGCGCTTATTGAAAAAGTCGTTAAAGAGTATAAAAAGTTGGATGTAGATTCAGAAATTATCCGAGTTGTTGATTATCATATTCCGTTTGGGGTTTCATCAAATGAAGGATCGGGGGATGAGTGGCCGAAGATTTTTAAAAAGTTAAAAGATGCAGATATTGTTGTTATCGCTGCGCCGATTTGGTTTGGTGTGAGGTCATCGGTTGCACAATTAGTGATTGAGCGGCTTGATGGATCGTATGCAGAAGGAGATAAGAAGACAGGACAATTTCCGCTCTATAATAAAGTTGCAGGGTGTATTATCACAGGAAATGAAGACGGAGCTCATGACGCTGCAGCAAACACTCTTTTTAATTTAACTCATTTGGGCTGTGTTGTCCCTCCCAATGTTGACACATATTGGGTAGGACCGGCAGGTCCGGGGCCGAGTTATATTGAAGCAGACGGCAAGCATCATCTCTATACCAATAAAACCTTGCGTTTTTTGGTACACAATACAGCTTATATGGCAAAGTTATTGAAAGAAAATCCTATCCCTACTAATTTGAAAAAGCTTATTGAAGAGGCACAAAAAGAAAGTCACGATCCAACCGTTATGGAAAAAGAAAAATGCCTCCACGGATAACTATTTATACTCTTCTTTAACCTCATCTTTAAAGTTCTCCATAAGTTTTCGTATCTTTGGATCAATTACAACCATACAATAAGGTGCAGAACGATTTGAGTCATAATAGTCCTTGTGATAATCATCAGCAGGATAGAATTTTGTAAATGGTTCAATTTTTGTAACGATCGGATCGTGATATTTCCCTGATTGCTCAAGTTTTTCTTTTGATTCTTTAGCAATTTTTTTTTGTTCATCAGTATGATAAAAAATTTCTGAACGGTACTGTGTGCCGACATCATTTCCTTGACGGTTAAGAGTAGTTGGATCATGGGTTGCCCAAAAAACATCAAGTAATGTTTTGTAATCAATTACGGAAGGATCAAATGTTACTTGAAGTGATTCCGCATGTCCTGTTGATTCACTGGAAACTTCTTCGTAAGAAGGATTTTCGACATTACCACCTGTATACCCGGAAACAACAGACTCAACGCCTTTAACACGTTTGAAAACCGCTTCCGTACACCAGAAGCAGCCATTGGCAAATGTCGCAGTTTCTAATTTGGTATCAGTCATAGAGATATTATACAGAAAAGTTTATAAGAAAGTTGTTTGAAATTCAAAAGTTATTTTATTTTACATTGGCTGGAGATTGGTGAGGGGATTTACAGGGGAGAAAAGAAACTCTTTGCCATTTTTATCAACCGCAGAATATTGATATTCATAGTTTACTCCTTTTTTCAGGTATGAAATGGTATAACTCGTCACATTTGGCGGAATGTTGCGGACAGCATTTGAAAAACTCTGTTCACCGGATTGGCGGTAGTAAATATTATATGATGTAGCGTTTGGAACGGGAGGTAAGGGAACCGTTGCTTGATTAAAAAGACCTTGTGTAATACTCATTCCTGCAACAGCTCGACTTGCAGCGCCTTTATCTACCGATGCCACAACACCGACAAACAAAACAAGACAGGCACTTACAATAACAATTCTTCGAAAAAGAAGTGTTTGTCCACCTGAGGATGAATGGGGAGCCGTACGCTTGACTGTTCTTTTTACTGCAGCTTTCTTCGGTGCGGTTTTCTTTTTCATACCTACTTTTAGTAAACAGAAATAATGCTTCTTTGTCAAGTCCTGGGCGGAATGAGTCCATTGTGTACAAAGTAGTCTACTTCCCGGACTCCTTTTTTTCTCTTGCAGCTTCAACAACATTTTTTATTTTCTCTCTCAGCAGTCGCCCATTGGTAATACCTTGAATCTGTGATTCTCCCCCCGGTGAATCAGAAGTGATAAGTTGGATATTGGAAAACCCGAATTTTCCCAACAAAAATGGCTGAAGAAAGATCGTATCTTTGACGCGATAAAGCTCAACATCATCGATGCGCTTAATAAAAATTCCAGAATACACACGAAGCCTTTCGTTTGTGAGAACATAGATTGTGTGTTTGGTCTGCAGATATAAATAGTAGGCAATAAGAAGTGGAAAAAATAATAGACAAAACAGTAGACAGATAACATAAGCGCCTAAATGGATTAATTGAGAAGATCGTCCCATCCAAATAATTGTTTCATCCGGATTAATATCTTTCAGTTCATCATAAATTAACTGATATTCATCTTTCGTAACAGGCCTTGGATGTACTTTATGGCGAAAAAAGTGAATTAAAGAGGAGGACTGCGGTTTTAGAGAAGCAGAAGAAAAGATTTCAAATGAATTTCGTGGTGAGGAGCTGCGATTTATATTTTTTATTGCCACACGCGCTTCCTTTCTTATAGCGTCATTATATCATAGCCTTATAAACTAAATCTTTTTAGAAAGACTGTTTTTACGGTTTCGACCAATGTTAAATACGCCGCAATAAGTACTATCAATATGCCAAAATAACGCATAGGAGGTGCCATTAGTTCAAGCGGCTTTGCCAATGGGGTGAAGGGAAGGAGCACGCCGATAAGTGTAAGAGAGAAACACGTGATGATGAGCCATTTGCTGGGACGGCTAAAGAAAAAAGGAGTCCGTGCGGTACGGATGACAAATACAACAAGGATTTCCGTTGCAAGAGATTCGATAAACCATCCTGTTTGGAAAAGAGAAGCATTTGCATGAAAAACGAAGAGCATAATACTAAATGTCGCAAAATCAAAAATAGAAGAAAGCGGTCCGAAGAAAATCATATAATTTTTAATGAAATCTACATTCCAGTGCCGTGGTTTTACCAAAGATTCCTGATCTACGTTGTCGGAAGGAATACTCAACTGTGAGATATCATACAAACCATTGGTTAGAAGGATTTGCACCGGCGTCATCGGCAAAAAAGGAAGAAAAAAAGATGCACCTGCTGCTGAGAACATATTTCCGAAATTGGAACTGGTGGCCATAAGGATATATTTGATGGTATTGTTGAATGTTTTTCTTCCTTCAATAACTCCATCTGCGACTACATCAAGACCTTTTCGAAGAAGGACGACGGCAGCGGCATCTTTTGCGACATCAACAGCAGTATTAACAGAGATCCCGACATCTGCACTATGCAAAGAGGGAAGATCATTTATACCGTCACCCATATAGCCGACGGTATGGCCGTGTTTTTGGAGGGTTTGGATAATCCGTAATTTCTGCTCAGGGGTAACACGGGCAAAAATATCGACCTCATTTACTTTTGCTAACAGAGCTTCTTCTGAAAGTTTCTCAATTTCTGTACCGATAAGTACTTGATGAACAGGTATTCCGACTTCTCGACAAATCCGTTGGGTGATGATCTCATTATCTCCTGTGATAATTTTGGTTTGGACGTTAAGGTTATGCAGTTTTTCCAATGCTTCTTTTGCACTTTTTTTAGGTATGTCAAGAAAAGTGACATATCCTTCAAAGGCAAGATCCACAACATCGTCCCATGTATATTCTTTCTTTTTGCTAACTGTCTTTGTTGCAATTGCTACCATTCGTAAGCCGCTATTGTTTAAATTTACCAACCGAGCATGGAGTTTCTTTTTGTTAGGGATATTTTTGCATAGGGCAATAATGTTATCCGGAGCTCCTTTCACAATAATTTTAGCCATACTGTTTTCTTCAACTATGGTGTACATGGCTTTTCTGTTGTAATCAAATGCTTCTTCATCAAGTTTTTTTATCCCTTTTTCCGGCTGGATATTATTCTTGAGAGCATATTCCCATAATGAAACATCGATTGCATTGCCGAGTACTTTATGATGAACAATTGCCGCGTTGCACAACAATGCAAGATTCAACACCTCGTTATTTTTTTTCTCATGCATATCAAAATAATCAATGACATCAATTTTTCCCTCAGTGATCGTTCCTGTTTTATCTGTACAGAGAACATCCATATTGCCAAGATTTTCAATGGAAATAAGCTGTTTGACAACAATATGTTTTTTTGCAAGTTTGCCTGCACCGTGCGCAAGACTTACTGTCACAATAACCGGGAGCAACTCTGGTGTCAGTCCTACTGCAATTGCAAGTGAAAAGAGAAGCGAATCAATCAGTGCATGTCCCAAAAACCAATTTACGATAAAAATGGCAGTGGTCATAATAACAATAACTTTGATAATCAGATCACCAAACGTTGTCAACCCTTTTTGAAAATCAGTTATTGGACGGATAAACGAAGTTCTTTCTGCGATTTTCCCAAATTCTGTTTCTTTTCCAATCCGAATGACAATTCCTTTTCCTGATCCGCTTTCAATGATTGTTCCCATATACCCCATGTTGTCAATATTTGTGGCACTTTTTGGTTCTTTGGTGAGGCCTTCACTTGTTTTAAATACTGTTTTTGCTTCTCCTGTGAGAGCGGATTGATTAACTTCCATATCCTTGGATTCAATAAGTCGAAGGTCAGCTGGAATGATACTCCCTTGAGATAAAAGGACAATATCGCCGACTGTAAGATGAGTAACGGGTATTTCAAGTTTTTCACCGTGTCGTTCAACAAGCGCGGTAGGTGAGATTTTTTTCAGCAGTCCATCAACAGTCCTCACCGCACTATATTCATTCCATAGTCCCAAGATAACACTTGCAAGAATAAGGCCAAAGATATAATAAGAGCTTATCTGTTGTCCTAAGAGGTAGGAGATAAAGGTTGCTATTGCCAGAATCACAATGAGAGGATTTCCAGTAAATTGTCTAATAAAAATTGTCAGAAAATTAATATTTCTTTTATGGATAATGTTAAGTCCATATTGTTTCTGTCGTATTAGGATTTCATTTTCCGTCAAACCAGAAGCCTCGGTGTGCAGCTCATGTAGCAAATCCTCAGGTGATGTCTGCCAATATTGTTTTTCTTGTAATAAGTCAGCTGCCATAGTAAGGTATTAGGGACTAGAGTGGAGAAATATTGAATATTACTAGTCCCCAGCACATAGTCCCTTATTACAGTTTATGCAAATTCTATTTTGTTTTTTTCAAATTCTTTTTTAACTAAGTATCTATATTTCTTTGCAATTTTCCATCTTTGAATGGGATACGTGGTAATTGTTGCTCGAATAATCATAATTTCCATATTTTTGAAATCATCGATACCATTTACTTCCGAGCCAGGGAAAATTGAGTCTGTATATTCCGGGTCATCCTGTAACTTCTTTAATGCATTTTCTGCGGCTTTGATGACTTTATCAACATCTTGATTTGCTTTCACCGGCAAGTCAATAAAATTGTTAAATTTATGACGAGAAAAGCTAACAACTTCTTTTACCTGACTATTGGGGATGATATGTACGGAGCCGGTCTGGTCTCGAATAGTGATGGTTCGTGCGCCAATGTGTTCAATTGTTCCTTCGGTTTCGGCAATCTGAATATAATCACCTATCGCAATAGAGTCAAGGGACAACAAAAAAAATCCATTAACAAAATCTTCGATGATAGAACGGGCACCAATACCCAGGATAATACCAATAATACTTGCAGAAGCAAGAAGGGGAGTGAGGTTGAGACCAAACAATGTGAGTATAATATACACAGCAAAAGAGTAGACAACGGTAGTAATAATGTTGCGAGTTACAGCTGCAACTGTTTGTGTGCGATGATTATTAAAATGTTTGGGGACTCTGATAAGGGAACGGAGAATATAGTCTAAAAGAACCGCTATAAGAAGGGTTATTCCTGCATAGAAGTAGGTTTTTATTAATGCTGCTGAAAAAATATCAATTTTCATAGTTTTTAGATTAAATAGGCTCCTATTCAGCATAAAACAATAGGAAAGTAAAGTCAAAAACACGTTTTCTTGCGTAATCCTTACGTATTATTTGCGTATTTCTTAGCTCAGATTAGTACAGTGTAGGAGATGTCTATGATGCATCGTGAAATGGAGCGGTTATCATAAAGCCATTCCGGAGCGACCTTGCAAAAGATCTACGCCCGTCAATGACTGATAACCGAATCGGAACTAGCTGCCTCTGAGAGGAGGGGAGTATAAATGTTTATGAACTATTTAGAAAAACAAATTACAAAAGTAATAGGTTCATTTTTTACAGTTTTTACGGCACCAATTCATTAAATAAGTAAGGGTGAATATAAAATTCTGTCCTTTTAGCACTTGACAGGTTGGGCTGCTAATTCTACAATAGGGTACTATGGATGGCAATCAAGTAGCCGATTTTCTCAAGCCGGTAACGCCCGAGGAAGCTTTACAAAAATTCACAATCAATCTAACAGATTCTGCGAAGCAGAATAAGATTGACCCTATCATTGGCCGCGAAATTGAAATTCGTAGAGTAATGGAGATTCTGTCGCGTCGTACAAAAAATAACCCAGTCCTTATTGGCGATCCTGGCGTTGGTAAGACGGCAATTGTCGAAGGTTTGGCTCAAAAAATCATTGAGAACGCTGTTCCAACACCACTTAAAGACAAAGAAGTTGTTGTATTGGATTTTGCATTATTATTAGCTGGCGCAAAATTCCGTGGTGAATTTGAAGAACGCCTCAAAGGAGTTATTAAAGCTGTCGAAGAAGCCGATAGTAAATATATTATGTTTATTGATGAGCTTCATACATTGGTCGGCGGGGGAGCAGCAGAAGGCTCAAATGACGCCGCCAATATTCTTAAACCTGCACTCGCCCGTGGAACTTTACGGATGATCGGTGCAACAACTGTCACCGAATACCGCAAATATATTGAAAAAGATCCCGCACTCGCCCGCCGTTTTCAGCAAGTGCTTATTGATGAGCCGACTATTGAAGATACCATTTCAATTCTTCGTGGAATTAAAGAAAAATATGAACTACATCATGGGATTAGAATAACTGACAACGCATTGATTGCCGCTGCAAAATTATCTGCTCAGTATATCCCCCAACGATTTCTTCCAGATAAGGCAATTGATCTTATTGATGAAGCAGCATCTGCAATCAAAATTGAAGCCGAAAGCATGCCGGCAGAACTTGATGAATTAAAGCGCCGCATCATGCAACTGGAGATTGAATTGGCGGCATTGCGTCGCGAGAAAACAGACATCGCCAAAGCTCGGAAACAACAGCAAGAAGAACAGTTGAAGGAATTGCAACAAGAAGCATCAGTTATTGAAAAGCGTTGGAATGAACAGAAAGATCTCATTCAAAAAATTCAAGAGATCCGTGCAAAGATTGACGCATTCCGTATTGAACTGGAAAAAGCCGAACGTGCTGTCGATCTGCAAAAAGCAGCTGAGATTAAATACGGCAAGATACCGGAGCTTGAGAAAAAACTTCAAGAAGTAGATGAACTATGGGAAAAAATTCCCACTGAGGAACGGGTCCTTCGTGAGGAAGTCGATGAAGATGATATCGCCCGCGTTGTCTCCCGCTGGACAGGAATTCCTGCCACTCGTATTCTTTCAACAGAATCTGAGCGACTTCTCCATTTAGAAGATGAAATGAAATCGTACGTTGTCGGCCAAGAAGAAGCTGTCAGTGCTGTTTCTCGCGCTATTAGAAGATCACGTTCAGGCCTGGGTGGTCGTGACAAACCAATCGGCTCTTTCCTATTCTTGGGTCCGACAGGTGTCGGCAAGACTGAAACTGCCAAAGCACTTGCTCGCCTGCTATTCAATGACGATCACGCGATGACGCGGATTGATATGAGTGAATATATGGAATCTCACGCTGTTGCTAGGCTTATAGGTGCGCCTCCAGGGTATGTTGGCTATGATGAAGGCGGTCAGTTGACCGAAGCGGTCAAACGTCGTCCCTACTCTGTTATCCTTTTTGATGAAATTGAGAAAGCTCATCCACAGGTTTTTAATATTTTTCTTCAGATTTTTGATGAGGGACGTTTGACAGACAGCAAAGGCGTGACTGTAGATTTCCGCAATACGATTATCATTATGACAAGCAATTTGGGTGGCGAAATTATTCGTGACGCGAAAAATAAGCGAAAGGCTGAAGAAGATGTCTGGGATTTGTTGCACGCCCACTTCAAGCCGGAATTTCTCAATCGGCTTGATTCTGTTGTCATATACAATCCCCTCTCCCCTAAAGATCTTCTCAAAATTGCAGAGCAGCAGTTGGAATTAGTTAAAGAACGGATGACAGAAAATGGCGTTTCTTTAAAAGTAAACGATGATCTTGCAATGTATTTCGCAGAAGTTGGCTATGATTCTATCTTTGGCGCACGTCCGTTAAGAAGAGCGATTGAAGAAAAGCTCGTTGATGAAGTTGCCATTCGAATCATTGAAGGCACTGTTAAACCCGGTGATACGATTGAACCAAAAATCAAGGATGAGAAGATAGTTATATAAAAAATTAATTCCGCCTTTAGCACTCCGCCTAAAAAAGCATCCAAACCTCTTTGACATTTCTTGGTAAAAGCCATACACTAAAATTAAGCCGCATTGTATCTGTGGCTTTGTTACTATGGCTGAAAAGATTCAATCTATCAATCTTCTTCCCCAACAGGGCGAAAGTTTTCTCAACCAGTTTCTTAATTGGGCGCTTACCATTGGCCGTCTTCTGGTTATTCTGACTGAAATTGTTGCATTGGGAACATTTCTTTACCGCTTTTCTTTGGATATGCAAATTGTTGATCTGCACGATAAAATCAAAAGCGAAAGTTTTATTGTTGCCAATTTTCAAAGTGCTGAGACAACATTTCGTGATCTTCAGGGTAGGCTCAAAACAGCAAAACAATACACGGCGATCGATGGAACAATAACAGGCATTTTTTCAGATCTTACAAAAATGGGAAAAGGGAAAATAACGTTTATCGACTTAACTGTCGCAACACAAAGTGTGAAAATCGTTCTGCAGTCTCCTTCTCCCAATGAGCTTGCACTGTTTACTGATGCCTTGAAAAATGATCCCTCAATAACTTCAGTGAGTGTTGATAAAGTTGATATTAATCCCGCATCTGCAGAAATTACCGTTACTCTTACCGCGGCACTCAAGCCAGTTGCTTTTGCTCAAGATCAGCAGACGGCAAATCCCAATAGCTCAACAAACCAGGCAATTTTAAATAATCAATAAGTATGAAACTACCAAAGAGTTATTTTGAAAATTTATCATCAACAAAATATCGTGAGTATCTGAAATTACTCCCCGATATGCAGAAAGAAACTACTCGTGCTTTTGTTATGTTGGCACTTACTTTTGGTGCACTTTCCTTTTTTGGTATTTTTGCTATTAACCCAACCCTCTCAACGATTGCGGATTTGCAAAAACAACTTTCAGATGATCAACAAGTAGATCAGCAGTTACAAACGAAAATTAATAACTTAAGTTCTTTGGAACAACAATACAATAATCTTGGCTCAAACCTCACAAATATTTATAATGCTGTGCCGCAAGATCCACAAATTCCTCTTCTTACCGCTCAAGTTGCAGCATTGGCAAGCAAACATACTGTAACTCTCAAAACCTATCGCGTTGCGGAAGTACAGCTGGCGACGACTCAAAAACTTACTCAAACGCAGTCGTATATTTTTACTGTACAAGTGCAAGGTAATTATAACGATATGATAGGATTCGCAACTGAAATCGCAAACCTCAGCCGTATTATTACTGTTGAGTCTATGGAAATCGGCAGGGACAGTCAGACTAATGATCTTGTGTTAACGCTACGCGCCAGACAGTATTTTAAACAACGCTCATGAAACCAAGAAAACAAAAAACACAAAAAGATATCCTTTTTATTCTCATTTCATCATTTATAATGGTGGTTTTGTGGATCGGTTTTAATATTTATCATATATGGATTACCTCCACCATAAGTCAAGATATTCAGCTGCAGTTGACGCCTATTGCTCCAAATTTTGACCCCGCTACAATTCAGCAGCTTAAGACACGTGAAAATATTAATCCCTCCTTTGAACGAGCCCAACAGGCTTCCCAATCTTCGTCAACACCTAAACCTTCGGCCGCTCTAGTAAGTGAGCCGACACCATCTGCGTCACTAACACCTTCTGGAACGCCGCCTGTATCACAGGTTCCTTCCCAAGCTTCAACAGCACCATATTCTTCAGGAACAACGCAACTATCACCATCTGCGGGGCCTATCTTTAGACAAGGACAATGAGTTATGCGCGAAACAGAGTATTGAATAAACGATTGCCTGCGTTTGTAGGATTTTTTGTATTGCTTTTCGCCCTTGGTCTTACCGTGCTTCTGAGTGGCACAACGTTTCTTTTTGTCTCAAAAGCAACAGTTGGAGCAGATCCAAAGAATGTGCAGGTCAGTAATATTACCGATACATCGTTTACCATTTCCTATACAACTGATGCACCCGCTGTAGGTACTCTCTCTTATGGAGTTGACCAATCAACGCCCAATATTGCACTTGACGACCGTGATCAGCAGGCAAGTGGTGCAGCCGAACACCAGGTACACTTTATAACGGTTAAGAATTTATTGCCGGCAACAAGATATTATTTTGTTATTGATTCAGGCAGTCAAAAAGCGGAAAATAACGGACAGCCATTTCAGATCATGACAGCAACTGGGCTTCCAAATCAGCCTAGCGGACAACAGATGCTTTCCGGGACAATTTCTCTGAGTGACGGCAGTATTCCTACGGAGGCAATTGTTTATGTAACGGGTGATACTATTGCGCAGCTTGCAGCTTTTGTAAATCCCGACGGCAGTTATCAAATACCGCTGTCACAGATTCGAGATAACACCCTCAATTCTCAAATAACGCTCTTGCCTGATATGGTTTTGCAGCTGCAAGTAGTTACCCCAACACAACAATCCACAGTTAAAATCCTTGCCGGTCAAACAAATTCTGTCCCAAAGATCGTTCTTTCCCAGAACTATGATTTTACCCTTGGCCCAACAGAGCTATCTTCCGGCTCTGCTCAGATTGCATCAGGATCAAGTTTTCCTGTGTTTACAACACCAGCTCCTGTTTCTTCTCCTCAAATTACAACACCAACTGATGCACAGGCATTTAAGGATCAAAAGCCGCTTTTTGAAGG
>Ga0206953_1121_pt1 | contig 14201 bp, 7 predicted proteins | sample Alteio_BWOrgHeat_36_FD_152977 | JGI IMG/M metagenome (GOLD analysis project Ga0206953, IMG submission 152977) | Enriched cells from forest soil in Barre Woods Harvard Forest LTER site, Petersham, Massachusetts, United States -... | ecosystem: Environmental > Terrestrial > Soil > Temperate forest > O...
TGCCAGAAGGCTCGCGGCCTAACGTCTCATAGTCGGAACCCATCCTACAGGCCTCCCCGGGGAATAGATTACCCTGCTCGTGCGGCGAACTTCCTTACGAAATCCCGCTCGTGGAGCCTAGAGCAAGGAAGGAAAAACCACTCCGCAATAAGAACTTATCGCGGCGATCATACGCGCCTTGGCGGCTGCTGTCAATGAACCGGCGGGCTCGGAATTGTAAAGACCTATGCTGTCCATGTGGGAGTCAGGGGGTCGAGCCTGAAGGCATAGTAGGAGCGGGCGCTGGGCTCTGGGGATATACTGGGGAATAGGACGAGTTCTAGCAGGAGGCAACCTCGTTAAATGACAAGGTCTCTTATGCTAGATAAAGGCACATGACGCACATGACAATGAAGCGCAATAAAAGCTATTCGGCAAAACTTGCGTGTCTTCTGGCTACTGGATTTGCCATCGCCGGACTGGCGCTGGCGATTCGCCCAGTGCGTGCGTTGGGCCAGGCGACGCAGAGTTCGTCCTCTTCCGCGCAATCCCCGGCTGCACCGGCGGGCGGAGCCGCAAAGACCGACTCGCTGCCAATACCCGTGGACGAAATCATTCGCAAGTTCGCCCAGCATGAGTCGGATTTCAAACTGGCGCGCGATAACTACACCTATTCGCAAGAAGTCCTCGTGGAGGACGTGGCGCCAACTCCTGGTGAATATCGGCTGGAGAGCGAGATCGTGTTCACGCCGCAAGGCCGCAGATACGAACAGATTACCTATGCCCCGCAGCCGTCACTGCACGATTTCACGCTTTCACCCGAGGACATGAAGGACCTGGAAAACATCCAGCCCTTCGTCCTCAATGCCGAGGACCTGCCGAAATACGACGTGGAATTTTCCAATCAAGAGAAGCTCGATGAGCTCAATACGTACGTTTTCATGTAGCGCCCAAACGCATTGAAAAAAACCAGCGTTATTTTCAGGGCACGATCTGGGTAGACGCCCACGATTTAGCGGTAGTGAAGACCGACGGAAAGGCCGTGCCGGACATCGTAAAGGGGGATCAGCAGAACCTCTTCCCACGGTTCGTGACTTATCGCGAAAATATTGAGGGCAGTTTCTGGTTTCCCACCTATACGCGCGCCGATGACACCCTTCACTTCAAGGGGGGAGACGTGCGCATGCGGATGACGGTGAGATACAAGAACTACAAGCGCTTTGGGTCCACCATCAAACTCGGCCCATCGAAGGAAGCTCCAGGGGCTCCTTCGAGTCCGACGCAGACGCAGCCGGCGCCAAAGAAATAAAACCGACGCAGGGCAAGAGAAACTTCCTGCTCGCAAGGACGGTTATTTGCAACCGTCGGTCAGCGGCCGGGCACAGGGCGCTCGTGCGCGATCGGCGAAGCCTCGTCCAATGACGATCCAGAGAACAGGCCGGCCAGCGAATCGCGGTACGGAGCTGAGGCCACGCCGCGTTCGGTAATGATGGCCGTGATCAGGCGCGCCGGCGTCACATCGAAGGCGGGATTTGCGGCTTCAACGTCGGGCGCGATTTGAATTCCACGAATGTGCGTTACCTCGTGAGCGGGCCGTTCCTCGATCGGTATGCTCTCTCCTGAGGGGATAGCAAGATCCAAGGTGGAGATGGGGGCTGCGACATAAAAGGGAACGCCGTTTTCGCGTGCCAACACGGCAATCTGATAGGTCCCGATCTTGTTTGCGGTATCGCCGTTGGCGGCGATGCGGTCCGCACCCACGACGACAGCCCCGATTTTTCCAGTCTTCAGAAAGTACCCCACCATATTGTCGGTGATGAGCGTAAGGGGTATGCCGCCTTCCGCCAGTTCCCAGGCGGTCAGGCGCGCGCCCTGCAGGTAAGGGCGGGTCTCCGGAACAAAGACGCGCAACTTATGTCCCTGCTCGACCGCCACGCGAATTACGCCCAGGGCGGTGCCTATGCCCGCGGTGGCCAGCGCGCCCGCGTTACACTGCGTCATGACTTCGCCGCTTTCGGGCATCAGCGCGGCACCGAATCGGCCAATCGCTTCGTCAATCGCGCGCTTTTCTTCATGTATGCGGCGGGCTTCAGCGACAAGGCCATCGCGCATAGACTGCAGGTCGGCAGTCGCGGCGAGTTCTTCGAAGCGGCGCTTCATCCGATCGATGGCCCAAAATAGATCGACAGCCGTCGGGCGGGTTCGGGCGATCGTTTCGCAGATCAGCGGAAATTCGGCGCGAAGGTCGGCAACGGAGCGCGCCTTCGAACGCTGTACGCCAAGGGCAACACCCATGGCTGCGGCAACCCCGATTGCGGGCGCGCCGCGGATGACCATGTCCCGGATCGCCGCCGCAACGTCTTTGTAATCGGTGTACGTGTGCCGCACCACTTCGCCCGGCAGGCGGCGCTGGTCGATCATGACCACGCCGTCGGCGGTCCAGGTAATGGGCTGCGCTACGCGCACGAGTGGCTGACTCCGCTCATTGGCCATATCTGCAAGGGGTGACCGCTCAGGCTCCAGGAAGGTGACGCAGGCCGCCGGTGGCGACGTAAAAGCCGGCGAAGAGAATCGTGTTATAGCCAAGGTGCACGAAATAGCTGGCTGCCACCGTCCCAGCGCGGGCGCGGACGTACGTGAGGACGATGCCGACGCAAATCAGCAGGCCGATCTGTCCCCAGGCGCCGCCGAGCTGCTGGGCGTGCGCGAGGCCAAAAAGGGCGCCCGTAGCCACGATGCCCGTGGTGATGCCAAACTTCCGGGCGATCACGGGATAGATGCAGCCTCGGAAAATCGTCTCTTCCACAACCGGAGCCACGAGAATTCCCAGTCCCATCAGCATCAACACGCTTTGGCGGCTGCGGAAGAGTTCTTCCATGGGAATCCCGGAGTCGCGGCCAACAAAGTTTCCAAGCCATCCCACCACCACGGCCAAAGCGAAACCGCCCAGAATATAGCGCACGATCGTCGCGCTCAAGGCCATGTTGCGGAAAGCACGCCAACCCATGGCCTGCCAAAACGGCGCGGAGCTGCGCCCCCGAACCACGGCATACAGAAACGCCAGGGTAGCTCCGGAAAGGAGAGCCTGGCTGATAATCAGCACGGACGAGCGCGCGGCGGTGGATTTTTCCAGGGCGGATGGCGAGATTCCAAAGAACACGAAGGCGCCTGCCGCAACAATCAGAGTCAGCAAACCGCCACATACGAAATAAAAGAGGACGAGATAAGCCAAATCCATCCAGCGAAAAGGGGTGCGGGCATCCGGAGAAGGAGACTGGTCCTGAAAAGGCCCCGCCTCAAATTCCGACCGAGAGATATATATGGGCACATGCTCTGCCGGAGTGGGCTCGGGCGGCGTTGTCACAGCAAGCCGCTCTCGTTCATCTTCCGGTGCCGCCGGCACGTTATCGGGGTAGGGAGAGTTCATTCCGGGTACGCCAATGGTTGGATGATCAGCCCGCGGCGGACGGTGCATTTTTCCACGATACAGAACTGTAAACGGATTTGACTGTTCGGTGCAAGTCTTCTACGGGTGAGTCTCTCGGGAGTCCCCACGTGCGCTCAGACCAGGCTACTTGGTCGCGGAACCGGCGCTGTGAATGCCTGGCGAATCGCCGGTCAACTCCAATGGAGCGAGTTCCCTATATGTTCGATCGAGGTCGAGAATTCGGGCGAGAGCCTGGCCGGTGTACGACTTCTTGTTGCGCGCCACGTGTTCCGGAGTGCCCTGTGCAACGATCCGGCCTCCGGCGTCGCCACCTTCGGGACCCAGGTCGATGATCCAGTCGGCTTGTTTGATCACGTCCATGTGGTGCTCAATAATCAGCACGGTATTACCAAGCTCCACCAGGCGATTGAGTACGTGCATGAGCTTTTTCACGTCGTCAAAGTGCAGGCCGGTGGTGGGTTCATCCAGGATATACAGAGTGCGGCCGGTTTGGCGGCGCGATAACTCACGGGCCAGCTTGATTCTTTGCGCCTCGCCTCCGGATAGCGTGGTCGAGGATTGGCCCAGCTCGACATAGCCGAGACCTACGTCCACCAGGGTTTGCAATTTCTGATAAACCTGCGGAATGTTTTCGAGCACCTTGAGAGCTTCTTCAATGGGCATGTCCAGCAGATCGGAAATGGAAAATGTCTTGTATCGCACCGCCAGCGTTTCGGAGTTGTAGCGGCGGCCACGACAGACGTCGCAGGTAACGTAGACATCGGGAAGGAAATTCATCTCGATTCTTTTCAGACCGTCACCCTGGCAGGCTTCGCAGCGGCCGCCTTTGACGTTAAAGCTGAATCGGCCGGGACGATACCCTCGCTCGCGCGACTCCGGCAGCATGGCGAAGATCTCGCGGATAGGCCCGAAGACGCCGGTGTAGGTAGCTGGATTCGACCGCGGCGAACGCCCGATGGGGGCCTGATCGATTTCGATGACTTTATCGACGTGCTCTGCACCGCGGATTTCGCGGAATTTCCCCGGCTGCTCCATCGAACGGTAAAGCTTTTGAGCCAGGGCGCGATAGAGGATGTCATTCACCAGCGTGGACTTTCCCGATCCTGATACGCCCGTGACTACGATCAGCAAGCCGAGTGGAAAATTGACGTCGAGATCTTTCAAATTGTTGGCTTCGCATCCCAGCAGCGAAAGCGTCTTGGCGGTGGGACTCCGGCGCGTCTGCGGCACTGGGATCTTCATCGCGCCGGAAAGATAACGGCCGGTGAGGGACGCTTCATTTGAGGCAATTGCCGCGGGTGTTCCGATGGCGACGAGATGTCCGCCGGAATTGCCTGCGCCGGGACCGAGGTCGACCACGAAATCGGCGCGCCGGATGGTCTCTTCGTCATGCTCTACGACCAATACCGTGTTGCCGAGATTGCGAAGGTGCTCCAGAGAAGCAATCAATCGATGGTTATCGCGCGCATGCAAGCCGATCGACGGCTCGTCCAGTACGTAGAGCACGCCTCGCAAGCGCGAACCAATCTGCGTAGCCAGACGAATGCGTTGCGCCTCGCCGCCGGAAAGCGTCGCCGCCGACCGGTCGAGGCTCAGATATCCGAGGCCGACGGCGAGCAGGAAGTCCAGCCGCTCGGCAACCTCTGCAAGCGGACGCCCGGCGACCTTGCGTTGACGAATGGTGAGCCCCTCGCGAATACGATCGACCGCAGGATGCGCTTCGATCAAAGGCAGCGCGGTGAAATCGGAGATGGAAAGACCACCTACCTTTACCGCCAGACTTTCGGGTCGCAGGCGGCTTCCGCCGCACACCACGCAGGGAACCGCAGACATATACTGCGTCAGCCATTCGCGATATCCGTCCGAATTGGTTTCGCTGAGATTGTCCTCGAGAAACCCGAAGATGCCCGGAAATCGCAATCCAGGAATACTCTTTTTGTCGCGGGCGGCCGGGGCCGGCGCCGCTTCGTCTGCATTGTGGCCGTTACCGGCGAAGCGATTCTTCGCGGGCGGATTCCCATAGAGGATCAGGTTTTGCTCGCGCCTGCTTAGCTTTTCAAAGGGCGTGGCGAGATCAAATCCGTGGGCAAGGGCGGCGATCTCCAGCGTGCGCCTCAGATTAGCGGAGCCCGAGCCCGGTCCCAGTCCACCCTCGAAAATCGGCCGTGACCAATCCACGATGACTTTAGCGGGATCAAAATCGTATTTTGAGCCCAACCCATTGCAGGCGGGACAAGCTCCGTACGGTGAATTGAAGCTGAATGAGCGCGGCTCGAGTTGCGGCACCGAAATGCCGCACTCACTGCAAGCCAGCTTTTCGGAGAAAACCTGCTCCGTGCCGTCGACCACCGAAACCGTCACGAGACCCTGGGCCAACTTGAGCGCGGTATTCAGGGACTGCGCTAGCCGCTCGGCGATGCCAGGTTTTACGAGCAGGCGATCGACGACGACTTCGATATCGTGATTCTTGCGGCGGTCCAGGCGTGGCGGCTCGTCGAGGGGGTAAAGGACATGATCGATGCGCACCCGAGTGAATCCTGCCCGCGCCAGTTTGTCGAACTCTTGCCGATATTCACCCTTGCGACCGCGCACGATGGGCGCAAGTACCATGAGGCGATCGCCCTCGTGCGCCAATTCGCCGCTCAAGACAGACTGGACGATTTGCTCTGTAGACTGCCGCGTAATGGCGCGGCCGCAGTTTGGACAATGCGGGGCTCCGATGGAGCTGTAGACGACGCGCAGATAGTCGTAGATCTCGGTAATGGTGCCTACGGTGGAGCGGGGCGACCGCGTAGTCGTCTTCTGCTCGATGGCAATGGAGGGCGACAGGCCGTCAATAGAATCGACATCCGGACGCTCCATCTGGTCGAGAAACTGACGGGCATAAGCGGAGAGAGACTCGACGTAACGACGCTGCCCCTCGGCATATATGGTGTCGAATGCGAGAGAGGACTTTCCTGAACCGGATAATCCGGTAATTACGGAGAAGGAGTTACGGGGAATCTCCAGGCTGATATTTTTCAGGTTGTGCTGGCGAGCGCCGCGAATCGTAATGTTCTTCAGTCCCATGTGGAGGCAGCCGGGCCGCTGAGCGCATACAGGCGACGCAAGCGCACAGCGGGTAGAGTACGGCCAGAATAATCCTCAAAGTTAACAAGCTGATCGGTCGGGGTCAAGGCACGCAGAGGAATCGCGAGGTGCAATCTCACCGCGGGAGCCGGACCCCATTCGATCTATTCTTCGTGGGCTAACGCAGCGGAACTTGTGTGGCGGTCTTTAATGGAGACTTCCGTCTCTAGGGCCAGCCGGGAAATAAATTGCGATTGTGCCGAGCATCTGAGAAGCCATTCGATCAACTAATTTCATAATTCTTGACCCTCAGAATTTTTTCCCGACACGTATTCCTTTTTACCAGGCAGCCGCTTTGGAAAGGCACGCAGTTTCAGGAGCTTAACTTTGGCGCGCCGCGTGCCCTAATGATTACTGAAGGGGGAAGACGAGCCGAGGATCCCTTTAGGGGATTGAGGGCTGGGCCGGCGCGATCTTCCCCCCGACCTTTTCATAGATCTGCTAAGACCTCCCACCGAAGGAAGTTCAAAACGGAAAAATTGTAGAGAGATTACCTGCGAGCTGGTGTCCGGCTGTTCGTGGTTCAATTCCCCAATACGCGAAACCACGGAGTCGAGACTTCACAAGGGCGCCGCGATAGGTACAATAAGGGCGCCGCTGGGGCGTGGTCCAACCGGTAGGACACCGCACTGTTAATGCGGATGGTGAAGGTTCGAATCCTTCCGCCCCAGCCACTTACTCGGCGCCCGTTTCACCGGGCCGCTCCACGGGATAGCCGGCTTCGGTCCAGCCGCGCCAGCCGCCGTCCATGGAAATAACGTCGGTGTACCCCATTTTCTGCAAATTATCCGCCGCTAAAGCGGATCGAAATCCGCCTCCGCAGTAGAGCACCAACGTCGCTTCCTTATCGGGAAAGGCCTGCTCGATATCCCGCTCAATGACACCCTTGCCAAAGTGCACGGCTCCGGGCAAATGCCCGCGCGCCCATTCGTTATCTTCTCGTACGTCGATGAGCGTCAACTTTTCCCGTGCGTCCAGACGCTTCTTGATCTCGCGAAAGTCAGCCTCTTTGACTCGCGACTTGGCGTCTTCGACCAATTTCAAGAATCCGGGACTGTGCTTCAACGGAGTTCTCCTCCTGCGGCAACCAAGCAGTACGGTCAAAAAATGGACGAGCCGAGCCAAGGCCCGCTACTTCATGTCTCTCCAGTTTGCACCAGACTTCATATCCACGACAAGAGGAACGCGAAGCGGATAGACCTGCTCCATCGCGGGTCGCACGATCGCCCGCAGCCGGTCCAGTTCGTCCGGAGGCGCTTCAAAAAGCAGCTCGTCATGCACCTGCAGAATCATCCTGGATCGCAACTTGCTTGCCTGAAGTTCGTGCTGGATCTTAATCATGGCCAGCTTGATCAGATCGGCAGCTGTGCCTTGCAGAGGGGTATTCAGGGCCGTCCGCTCCGCAAGACCTCGCAAATTGAATTGCGGCGACGAGATCTCCGGAATGGGCCGGCGGCGGCCGAAAAGAGTGCGCGTAAAACCTGCGCGGCGAACTTCCTCAAGCGAACGATCGAGGTACTCCTTCACGCCCCGATAGCGCTCGAAATAGGCGCTGATGAAGCGTGCAGCTTCCTTCTGCTCGATTTGCAGGTTTTGCGCCAAGCCGAATGGCGACAACCCGTAGATGATGCCAAAGTTGATCACTTTGGCGGCTCGGCGGTGTTCGCCGGTCTGCGCCAACGGGCCGACGCCGAATACCTCCTGCGCCGTGCGCGAATGAATATCCTGCCCGGTGCTGAAGGCCTCGACGAGTACGGGGTCTCCCGAGAAATGCGCCAGGATACGAAGCTCGATCTGTGAATAGTCCGCCGAGAGAAGAGTCCAGCCCGGCTCGGCGACGAAAGCCGCGCGAATCTGCCGGCTCAGTTCGGTACGCACCGGGATATTCTGCAGATTCGGGTCGGAAGAGCTGAGCCGTCCGGTTGCCGCGCCCGTCTGGCTGAATCGCGTGTGCACGCGGCTGGTCTCCGGCTCGATCAGGGGCGGCAATGCGTCCACGTATGTCGATTTGAGCTTCGCGAGCTCGCGATATTCCAGCACTTTGCGGGGAAGTTCGTGCAGCAACGCCAGCTCCGTGAGGATGTCGGCAGCTGTCGACCGCGAACGGGCCCGGCTGCGCCTGGTCGCCGGCACAAGATTAAGTTTGTCAAACAGGATTTCCGCCAGTTGCCCGGGGGAATTTATGTTGAATTCACCGCCAGCCAACTCCCAGATCTGCCGCTCGAGGGAGCGAATTTCGTTTTCCATTGATGCTGACATGGACGCCAGCGCCGCGGGATCGACACGGATACCGTGTCGCTCCATGGCCGCCAGCACGGAGGCAAGGGGCAGATCAATCGTGTCGAAAACCCCGGCGAGATCCTGGCTCTGGAGTTCTTGCCGGAGCACGGGAGACAAACGCTGCAAGTAATCGGCATGCTCGCCGGCGACGCCCGAAAGCGTCAGATTCAGGTGACGGAGTACGACTTCGCCGAGGCTATGCTGGGCCGTGGTGGGCCGCAGCAAATAGGAGTAGAGCATCACGGCATGGTTCACTCCACGGAGGGGGCCCGCCAGCAACTCGATAAGCTTGGGGTCATGCACGATTTTGGGCCGGATGGGATCGCTGAGAAATGCACGCAGCGGCGCAAGTATTTCGCCTTTAGGGTCACACCAAGCCGAACGCGCGACGCCGGGTCCCGTAGATAGTTCGAAGCCCGCGACGCGCGCCCCGTAGCCTTCGATCTCCCGCGCGCCGGAATCAAGAGTAAACCACACGGCCATCGGACGCTCCTGAGGTTGCGCTTTGAGGAATTCGCGAACCGCAGCAGCAGAATCGAGCGCCGCATAGTCAGTGACAACGGTTGAAGTAGTGGTGACCGTCGGCAAATCTTTCAGGAGCGAGGTGAAACCCAGATCGGCATAGAGATCACGCAGTAACGCAAAGTCCGGCTCGCGCAGAGCGAGCGCATCCCAGTCCAGTTCGATCGGGGCGTCGCACGCGATGCGGGCAAGCTGCTTGGAGAGGATCACTTGTTCGCGGCAATTGATTAGGGCTTCGCGATAACGCTTGTTCTCGACCTCAGTGGCGTGTTCGAGTGCAGACTCTACCGACCCAAATCGCCGGATCAGTTCGCGCGCGCCCTTGTCGCCGATTCCTTTCGCGCCCGGGATGTTGTCGATAGAGTCTCCCATGAGGGCCATCACATCGGCGACTTTCTCGGGGGGAACGCCCATCGCTTCTTCTACTTTGGCCGCATCGAGGATGACATCGGGTTTGCCCGCTCCCTGGCCCGGCCGCAGGACGCGAACTCTGCCTCCTACCAGTTGCATCATGTCTTTGTCGCTGGTGACGATGTAAACGTCGACGTCGCGGCTCGCCGATTGCCGGGCGAGCGCGCCAATCACGTCATCAGCCTCGTATCCAGGAACTTCGATGATGGGCAGTCGCATGGCTTCGCACATGCGCCGAACGAACGGAATCTGTATGGAGAGATCGTCGGGCATGGGGGGCCGCTGCGCTTTGTAGTCAGAGAAAAGTTTGTCGCGAAAGGTCGGGCCGGCAGGGTCAAACACGACCGCCACATAGTCTGGCTGGAGACCCTTGGTGACGCGCCGGAGCATATTCGAGAAGAGATATGGAACTTTGGTGGGGACACCCTTATTCTGCAATCGGTCCATGGGCGCGAAAAAAGCGCGAAAAATGAAGCCCATGGCGTCCACAAGGAAGAGCTTTTTCGGGGATTTTGGCGCCATCGGAGCGAGTATAGCAGAGCGATTCCGGGCGCATCGGGAGGCTGGACGAGTTGCGATTAGAGCAATCGAAGTAAGGCGTAACAGAGTTCGAGAACGCTGTCCTATAGAACTACTAGTTCAAGCGTCTCACGCAAGTTCTTAAAAGTAAATTACTAACAAGCAACTTACCTTGCCTGTCTACCACGCGGTAGGTAACGTCGGCGGTAATATAACAAGTGGGAAACATCTCTCAGAGCAACGCCTGGGCTTCCGTCGCTTTTCCCAGACATCCATCCATCGACCCAAAGGAGCCGCGGTGCTCACATCCCAAAAGCCCGACCAAGCGGCAAAGGTGCGACACATACTTAAGTTCCTGGTATTGATCCCGCTTCTGGCCATGGCAGGGTGCAGCGCCGGCCAGGGGAGCGGCGGTAACGGAAACTCGCTCTCTGTCACGATCACCAACAAGATCACTTCCGCCACTGCGGGTGCCGCTGCTGTTATGTTCAGCGCGACGGTGCAAAATGGCAGCAGTGGAGTTACCTGGACGCTCACGGCAAACGGAGCCTCCTGCTCGCCCACTTGCGGTAGCCTTTCAGGCGCCAGCAGCACCAGCGTGACGTACACGCCCCCGGCGTCGGCTCCATCGTCTCCCAATAATCGGCCGACGATTACTGCCACATCTGTGGACCAGACGAATAAGTCCGACTCCGACTCATTTACGATCAACTCCGCGGCGGTCGTCGTAACCATCTCGAACAAATTCACGTCCGTGACCACCGGAGCCAACGGAATTGTGGTCAATGCCGCGGTGCAAAATGACTCCACCAATAGCGGTGTCACTTGGACGCTGACGGCCAGTGGAGCCTCCTGCTCACCCGCCTGCGGCAGCCTTTCCGGCGCCACAGCGACAAGCGTCACGTATACGCCGCCCGCATCTCTCCCCGCGAATACGCAAGCCACGCTCACGGCCAGGTCCGTGAGCGACGGATCCAAGTCGGACTCCGATTCCTTTACGATCAATCCCGCTATCGTGGTAACGATCCCCAATAAAAAAAGCTCCGTGAACACCGGGACCAACGCGTTTGTCGTCAACGCCACGGTGCAGAATGATTCCACCAATAGCGGCGTGACTTGGACGCTGACATCCGGTGGTGCGGCCTGTTCACCCCAGTGCGGCACTCTTTCCGGCGCCACAACGACGAGCGTAACGTATACGCCGCCTGCATCCTTTTCGGGGAACACTCAAGCTACGCTCACGGCCACATCTGTGCACGACGGCTCCAAGTCTGATTCCGATAGCTTTACCATCAGTAAGCCCCCGGTCTCCGTGGTCATCCAGAACAAGATCACTAGCGTCATTGCAGGAAGCTCGAGCATCTTCTTTTCAGCCAATGTGCAAAACGATCCGTCGGGAGAAACCTGGACCCTCACCGTCAACGGCATCGATTGCCAGAGCACGTGTGGCAGCTTTAGTAGCAGCACCAACAGCCCGCAAGTCTTGTACACCCCACCGACTTCGGTGCCGACAACGCCCAATAACAGGCCCACACTTACCGTGACGTCGAAGTCTGATGGCACGAAAACCGATTCCGATATATTCACGATCACTGCGGCGCCGCCGATCTCAGTTACCGTAACTCAAGTTGGTTCTGTCCTGGCGGGGTCAAGTGGCGTCAATTTCAGCGCCAACGTGCAGAATGACTTCAGCAACCCACCCCAGGGCGTAACATGGGCGCTAACCGCGGGCGGCTCGCCATGCGCGGGTTGCGGTTCTCTCACTAATACCGCAACAGGCGTGACCTATATACCTCCGGCGTCGGTGCCATCACCTCCCAATAATCAGCCCACCCTGACGGCAACGTCGGTCGCGGACACCTCGAAATCGGGCGCTGATACCTTCACGATCACCTCGAGCTTGGCGAATAGTTGCGGCGCGCCGGGGGGCCAGGAGTCCCTGCTACTGGGTCATTACGCTCTGCTCATGGAGGGGTTCACGGGCAGCGGCACAGGGACGCCGATTCTCAGGGCGGCAAGTTTCGTCGCGAATGGCAGCGGCGGCATCACCAGCGGAGAAGAAGATATCAATGACACTATTTCACCTCAGCATGTGAATTTCACATCCAGTGGCAGTCTCTACACAGTCGGTTCCGATCATCGCGGCTGCCTGCAGCTCACGAATGCCGGCGGAACTACGACCATTTTCCGTTTCGCACTGGGCGGAATCAATTCGGGCGTCGCATCCAAGGGCAGCATCATCGAGTTTGACGATAATTCAGGCAACGGAAGCGGCAGCCGTGGCTCGGGAATTCTCAGGTTGCAAGACCCAAACTCATTTGTTTTGAGCGCGCTTCAGAATCAGTATGCTTTCGGCGTAGATGGATGGACACCAGGCAACAATCAACTGGTTCGCTTCAGCGCGGCAGGGTCATTCAGCGGGAACCTGAGCAGCGGCGTGGACGACATCAATTTCGGAGGCATCACGTCTCCGGATTTCCCTGTAAGGAGTGGGGGGATCAATCCTATTTCCCCAACCAGTGGCAGGACGTCCGGCAGTTTCGATATTTTCGACTGGGCAATTTATATTGTTAACTCGTCGGAGTTTTTCGTCATCGGAACCGATCCGGTAAGCCCGCTTTCGGTCTCTGTGGGCAGGGCGATCGCTACAAGCGGCTCATTCACGGCATCGTCGCTCTCCGGGAACTATGTCGTGCGCACGAGTGGTAACTCCAACGGCAGTGCCAGCGTCGATCTGGAATTGCTGACCATGACACCCGGGGGCGCACAGGCCGGGACTTTGGCGGGCACGGTCAACTCCTACGGTGGTGGGAACGGCGCGCAAACCACCACGCTGAGCGGCGTCACCTACAATGTCGACTCTGTTTCAGGCCGAACCACGCTGGGGAACGCCAGCGATAACCTGCCGGTGCTCTACCTGACGACCCCGACGGACGGGATTTCTGCGTTTCTCGTTGGCGTTGGCGCCGATGCGCAGATGGGCATTGCCGAATCCCAGCCCAGCCAGACGTATAGCACCGCATCTACAGCCGGGACTTATTTCTTTGGGACGGAAGCACCCGGCGACAACAGCGTGAGCGATAAGGTGGAAGCGGCGACCATCGCCAGCAATGGATCGATGAGCGGAAAGATGGATGTGAGTGGAGCTACAACCACCTTGCAGATTAGTGCTGCGCTCAACGTCACTGTGTCCGTTAACCCCGATGGAACCGGTACCGTGGGCGCATCGACCGTGGCAATAACAAACGGCGCGAAGATCTTCTATATCGACGAAACAGCTGGAGTCGTTCTCGTCGGCGAACAGTAGAATCCCGCGAATACGGATGAAAGGGGCCGGCGGCCGCGTTCGCTGGCCTCTTTATTGCGCCTTTCCGTGCCTCTTGGGCCGGAGTCTTGCAGCCAGCGTTGTGTTAAGGTAGCAGGTCAGGCCACACCCTCTATTTGAATGACTGCCTCCGCTAAATCTCCTGCCATACCGGCGTCGCCCACTATCGCAGACGTTTTTGGTCCCGGCGGGATGATCGAGAGATGCATGCCCGTCGGCTACGAACATCGGCGCTCGCAGCTGGCCATGGCGGAACTTGTTGACGAGGCGTTTCAAAACAAACGTCATTTGCTTGTGGAGGCTGGAACCGGCACCGGAAAGACGCTCGCTTATCTGATTCCCGCCATTCGCAGTGGCCGGCGCGTGGTCATATCCACGGCCACGAAGTCGCTCCAGGAACAGCTCTATACCAAGGACGTGCCTTTTGTGCAGAAGCATTTCGCGCCCGACCTGAAAGTGGCGGTGATGAAGGGGCGCGCAAACTTTCTATGCCGTCAAAAAGTCCATCAGATGGAGGGGCAGCCAATCCTCAAAGGCATGGAAGAGCTGGATTGGTTCACTCAAATCCGCGATTGGGAACGCTTGACG